>Ga0208645_1000401_pt1 | contig 48247 bp, 58 predicted proteins | sample VirMetDEL_Sep_01_FD_184519 | JGI IMG/M metagenome (GOLD analysis project Ga0208645, IMG submission 184519) | Aqueous microbial communities from the Delaware River and Bay under freshwater to marine salinity gradient to study organic matter... | ecosystem: Environmental > Aquatic > Marine >... | reverse complement strand
TCAAACAATAAAATTAAATGATACTTTCGATGTCATTGAATATGATATAGACCCTAGTTCGATAGAGTTTGAAATACTAGGCAGTGAATTAGATTATGAGCGTGAGGTGATAATGTCATTTAGTCTCGTGGATAGTTGGGCATACGGAAACGCTTGTTGTGATTCTGCTTATGATAATAGCCCATACGGCACTAATACGATACCGGGTGGTAGTGGTGAACCAGACCCAAACGAACCTGCCGGATGTCTTGGTTATTCCGCAGCTATTGATGAGGCGAATTTACCAATTCTTGGTATCACAGAAAATGGAATTCCTGCGAATAGTACAAGTGTAATAGAGTGGTATCATGACGGTAATTATAAAGGTAATGGAAGCACATTACAAGTAGGTGAATATGGTGTATATAGTTTTATTATAAGGCGAAGTATTTCAGGTGAGACTATTTCATGCAATAGAACAGACGCCTTTGTATATCTTAATGAATGCCTATTATATGACATACTCGTAAAGGTAACTAATGGAACTATCACAGCAGATGTTGTAGGCGTTCCAAATGATGATACAGGCACTTATGAGGTTATAGATGACTTAAACGTCGTAGTAGCTACAGAATTGCCTTATACACCAGATTCTGACGGTGTTTATACTGTTAAATATACATCTGCTAGGTGTGGAGAGAAAATGAAAGCTGTTATTGTGATATTGCCTACAGAGAATCAAGCAAGTCACACGGTGGATTTGCAGCATCAGAATGGTGGTTTATTTGCCGATGTTATTGATGCACCAGTAGGCACTCAAACATTTACATGGACTAAGATAGATATTAACGGCAATGAGGTTCAAGTTTATAGCGGCTCGGATACTTATCAGCCTACAGATACGGCAGTTTATAAGGTAACAGTAACAATCGACGGTAATAGTAGTAGTGACCAAAAGCTATGGATAGCAGAAGGTCTAGAAGTCAAGATAGTAAATACGGCAAATGACCCGGTAGTAACTTCGGAGGTTAGTAGTAGAGAGCCGGTAATTGTCACATTGGATGGCACAAGTGGACTATCTAGATATGACTTTAGTGGCGAGAGTAGAGAACTCCCACATCCATCAATATATAACACGGATGAGGCTATGAAGAAGCGTATAATGATTTCCTTTGACAACATATTAGGCGTTTACGAAGGCGCTCAGTATGATGCAAATGATATGAGTTATGGCACACCAACTGCACCGTTAAATTTCGGTATTGACAAAACTACAGAGGAAATAGTATTTTATGAGGCACAAGCTGCCGATGTAAAAATCGTTATAATCATCTTTTAAAATTAGAATATGTTATTTGTAACAGAATTTCAGGCAGTTAATGAGTATACAGGCGAGATAGAAACCTATGAAGGTCAATTTGTTGAGGCACTTACTTGGGAGGATGCAGTTTCTCAATGTAGGAAGTATGCACCTTATTTAGAGGTGGTCGGTATATTAGAGGCAGAGGTGCCTTGTGATGACGATTACAACCCTGATTTTGATAATGAAATAAGATATGACAACAGCAACTAGATTATTATTATTATTAGGCGTTCTTTTATCTTCATTAGCTGCATCAGCACAGACGGTACTTATTGACTCAGACGGTGATAGCCTATATGGAAACGTGCCTGTAATACATCCGCTATATGATATTGATGACGGAAACCCTTGTGTACCTAACTCCAATTCGGCGAAATGTCAGGATTGGATTGTCGACCCGGATATAAGTGTGATAATTACCAGTTCGGTTGACACCGTATTAACTATCGATTCTGTATACATATATGATTCGACATACGTCTACACCTATGACACAATTTACAGCGTTGATACGGTTTTTAGCATGTCGGATTCATTATATTTCTTTGACTCTACATATATATATACTTATGATACAGTATATACTTATGACACATTGGTCATTGCAGCGGATACCGTCACGGTCAATAACGTTGGCCCGGTTGGACCGATAGGACCAGAGGGACCACAAGGTATTCAAGGAGAAAAAGGAGATACAGGTGCTATAGGCCCACAAGGTATTCAAGGTATTCAAGGTATTCAAGGCGACACAGGACCACAAGGTGACACAGGACCGCAAGGGCCGCAGGGCATTCAAGGAATACAAGGTATTCAAGGTATTCAAGGCGACACAGGACCACAAGGTGACACAGGAGCGCAAGGGCCGCAGGGCATTCAAGGAATACAAGGTATTCAAGGAATTCAAGGCGTTCAAGGTGATGGTGGTGATACTGTGAGCGTGACTGTCACTGTGTACGATACATTAAATATATGTATTGATACGGTGCAAATGTTCTATGATATAGATAGTTTAGTAGGATTATTGTTAGGTAATCAATCATTTACCGATAGCGTCTACCAAGACCGAACGTATAATTATGTAATTAGCACAGATACAATTATTAATGTGTATTATGATACTACCGTTGTGGATATATGCCGCGATAGTGTATATAATTTCGTCAATATAGATAGCATAACATCTTTGATAGTTAACAATCAGATGTTTAGAGATAGCTTACTTGGTAAGGATACCATTGTCTATAACGTGAATCAAGCATACGGGGTAACTAGGGGAGATAGTATTTCCGAAGGTGTATTTGATATTATATTCGATTTCGGTAATTTTATTGACACTATTACAACACCTAATTTATTAGGCCCGGTTGGTCCACAGGGTATACAAGGTTTCGGAGTTGACTCAGTTAGTTCTACAACGGACGGTGATAGTATATCATTTATCTTCCATCTCGAAAATGCATCAAAAGACACTATAAAGGCACCAGATATAGGTGCAACTTCATTCAATGGTAATAGGGAAATTGCAAGATTGCCACAAGTCGGCGATGTGATAGGCACTTCAACAATTGGCGATTGGTTGGAAACTGCATTTTATATAAGAGAACCGGAATTAGGTATAAATTATTTGCCTACTTATTATGAAATAGGTGATTCTGTTGAGGTTACGATTCAAGGAGCATTATCTGACCCTTTAACAATGAGCAATGGAATTGTTTATGCACTTGAAAACGGTATTGATACAAGTGGTGGTTTCGATACCGTTTACGTTTTCGGTTCAGATACAACTTGGTCTACATCGATAGGTTTTACGCCATTAGATACTCCAATAGTAGATAGTTTTTACACGAATCAATCATATACGTTCACCGCCTATCAAGATTGGGAAACAGGCACTTTGTCAGGAACAACTACAAGCCAAAACAAAACAATCCAAGCAGTGTATCCTATCCTATACGGTATGAGTGACAGTAATTTTGTTGGTGGCAATTACTACGGGAATCAAGATGGCAAGATAATAGCTTCGCAGATAGCAACTTCAGAGTATAAGGTTATATTATCAGGTGGCGAACCCAATCCTGAGTATATCTACTTTGCTGTCCCAGAGGGAGTCTCAATTTCATCTATTATAGACCATACCGGGCAGGAGCAGATTCAAAATTTTGATGTGTTTACAGAACCTAGAAATATAGACGAGACTCTAGAGACTTATGTTTATGATGGCAAAATGTATTACACTAGAGAAAGGGAGTCAATACCCCCTACAGCCGGACATATTGGTTCTATTGCATTAAGCGGATACGGTGATGAGCTTGGAATAGAAGCAGAAACGAGACAATTTTATTTCGGAGGCATCTGTACAGATGGCGAATATATATGGTATTCAATTAATGGCTTGTCAAGAAGATACGATATTAAATGTGAGATGGATTATGATAATTGTATTACTACGCAATATCCTTCTGGTGGTATTGGGTCAGACATGGGATTTTGGGGAGATTATCTATATTACAGGATTGGGAACTACGTTCTCAGACGATTAAAAACAGGCTATACAGAGGAAATTTTAAATGTGGGGTTAGCTATAGATAGGATGGATATATATGGTGATACAATGTATTATTCTGCAATAGGTAATCAAATGAGAAAGCGTGACCTTGTTTCTGGTAGTGATGAAACTATAGGAGCTATAAATTTTGCACACACATACACTTGGGCGCTGAAATACAATGCTGATAACCATAAAATCTATGCGAATTTAGATGGAGATATATATAGTTACAATGCAACTTGGCCTGTAAACGAAACATTGATTGCCTCGCAGAATGGTACTAGATGGATGGATTTTAGTTTTGATTATGATAATGATAAAATCATATCTGTGAAAGGAGGAAATTTAGTGAGAATGGATTATGATGGGTCGAATCTAGAGACAATATACGCATACGATGGCACTAGGGAGTATGATGCTAGTTCTGTAGGGTTGGAAAATAACTGGACCTTACCATATAAAATATATAGATACAATAATACAACAAAATTAACGGACCAAGAATGGACAATTACATTAGAATAATAATACTTCTGCTTTTGAGTTTTAGGTTGTCAGGTCAAAGCACAGAAACTACATCTGCTTTCGATGTAAATTCAACACAGCCGATTGACACAAGGTTGGTCATAAATGAATTTTCTGACACTATTTCTATTAATTATTTATATAAGGGGTTAATAACATATATATTAGACCTAGATAAGTATTATTATTATGATGGCACTAACTGGGTTCAAATGTATGTAGGCGCAGGTGGTGAATTACCTCCTACCTTGGACTATCTAGATTTCACTAATAATATAGGCGACCAAAGTTATTTGGAAGGTAGGATATATTACGATACAACAAATCATACATTGACATTCTTTGATGATGAGCCAGAATCATCATTACAGATAGGTCAGGAGCAAAGGGTGAGAGTTTACAATGGCAATGGCTCGACAATTACAAATGGTTATGCTGTATCTGTCACTGGATTGACGGCAGATGGCGTATTAGAAGTTGGATTGGCAATCGCATCAGACAAAGAATCTGCACTTAATACAATAGGGATAGCAACACATGATATTGAGGCAGGTACATATGGTTGGGCCACAACTCACGGTATTGTTAGAGATGTAAATACTTCATCAATAACAGGTGGCGCTGCTATATACTTATCCGATTCAATAGCAGGATGGTATACAACCGAACGACCGCCATCGCCTAGTTACGAGGTCAGAATGGGAGGGGTTGTGCAGCAAGACATTACAGAAGGGCAACTATATGCCGAGTTGCGAATAATTACAAATACGCATGACAACTTTAATTTCTTCACAGGAGCTATTTTAGAATCCAATTCGGCTACTATTACGGCAATTGGTGGGGTTGTTACGTCGGTATTGTCTAACACGGAAGGCGGTGATAGTATCAATCTTATATTCGATGACGGATATCTTAGAGTTCCTTCAGGCATATCAGTTAATCTTACATTAGGCACAGACACCGTGCCTGTTGAGAATTTCGTATACATAACAGATGAAGGGGTTATGACAACATCGACATCTTCATTCCCTTTGGCAGGTGATTATGTGCCTTTGGGACGTTATGTTGTTCCTTCTGCTGCACGAGCCGAAGCATATGGAGTATATAAGTCACACGCCTATACTGACCATCTCAGAGGTGGCTCGAATGGTCACTTATCGCATATTAATCAATGGATACGAAGCCGACCTGCCGAATGGCAAAGTGGAGTGGTATTAACAACATCGGCAGCGGTTGGTGTAGCTACAGATACTATAGATTTATCATTTACGAGCGGTGTAGTATTGCAGTTGCATAATCAAACTTTCCCTGCATTTGACACTGAAACAGATGCATCATTTGTAGTTAATGATTTTGCGACACCTTACGAGATTATAGAGGGAATAACGCCTAGTATTGATACAGATAGTGAAGGTAATGCAATCGGGAACAACAAGTATTACAATATTGTCATTTGGGGTGTTGCTTCGCAAGAGGCAAAGGATTGTAAGATATTCTATAATTTGCCATCTGGAAGTTATACAAGTGAAGCTGATGCCTTGAATGACCTTGATGATTATACTAGCTTCTCCATTCCTTCGCAATACACAGGTACAGGATTCTTAATTTCAAAATTGACAATACAGCGAACAAATACAACGGTCAAGATAATTGATATTACAGATTTAAGAGGTAGTATACCTATCGCAGGAGGTGGTGCAACAGCAGGAGGTCAAGGGATAACGAGTTTCGATGAACTTACCGATAGTCCTGCATCTAAAGCAGGTGCAGCAGGATATCATGTCAAGGTGAACGGCACAGAGAATGCGCTTGAGTATGTTGCTCCTGAGACTAATTTTTATGATGATAATGATACATTAAGTGATAATAGGACTGTCTACATGGACAGCAAAGGCTTAACGCTTTTAAATGGCTCTGGATTTATTTTACAAGGCTTAGATGTTATACATACAGGTGATTACACATTGGCAGGCAGTACTGAATATCCATTTTTCATTGGTGGTAATTATTCTGGTATGATGGAGCTTTCTAGGTCAGGCTTCACAGGGGCTGATATTAAGCTATCTAATTTTACTGACTCTTGGGTGTTTGGAATGGATGATAATGAGGGCTTTTTTGTAAAGGATAATGATGCATCAACTACCCCGATATATATTGCAAATGGTGGTGCTTCGGTCGGAATTGGGACTACATCGCCTGTTGTAGATTTTCATTTAGAGTACGAAGGCGCAACTGGTGGCGCTAGGTTTGAAAGGACAGATTTTGGAACCAACGGCAGCAATGTTTATATAGGAGCTTCGGGTGGTGACCCACAGATAAGGTTTGATAGGGATGGAAATTATTGGGCAATTGGTAATGATGGTGGAAAGTTTGCAATTGACGACAATGTAAATTTAGGCGCAAATAATAGATTAACTATTGACGCTTCAGGCAATGTCGGAATTGGGAGTACATCGCCGAGTGAAAAACTGCACGTTAACGGCAATGCAAGGTTTCAATCAATAGGCTCAGGAACAAGTAGTGGTGCATTGCACTATGAAGCAGATGGAACATTAACTACAAACACATCAGATAGGCGATTAAAGAAAAACATAGTAGAAGTTAACGACTCTATTGCACTTGTAAAACTATTGGAATTAAAACCGTCGGAATTTAAATGGAAGCAGTCCAAAAAAGTAATGAGAGATTCAAGTTTCATCGACGAAAGAAAGCAAAGTATCATTGAATTGACAATGCAAATAGACTCATTAGAGGGCACAAATACAGGAAGTGGCACTTCTATACCGAATCAAATAGAAGAGTTAACACAGCAAAGAAAAACGGCAAAACAAGAGCTAAAACAATACAGAAAAATAAACAAAAAGAGAAAGGAAAACACAGATAGAATCAACATAGGATTCATTGCTCAGGATGTTAGAAAGGTTCTGCCTTCAGCGGTCGGAAAAAATGATGACGGATACCTGTTCTTGAGAGACGAGCAAATAGGCGCAATAACAGTGTCAGCTATAAAAGAACAGCAGCGGCAAATAGAGGAGCAGAAACTATTAATTCAGCAATTATTACAAAGAATTGAAGCATTAGAAAATGAATAGATTATTAATTATTGCCATACTATTATCGTGCAATGTATCTGCATGGTCACAAGTTGATACCTGTGGATGCGACTGTAATATAGTAGAAATCTTTACGGACAATACTTTGTGGTATCCAAAGTTAGATGCCGACCAAGATAGCTTCTACCAAGATGGCTCAGGTGCTGGGTTTGACACCGATGACCGTGACCCATGTGCGCCATTGACAAACGTAGGTAGTTGTGACCAAGATGGTGACGGATATATTAATAGTGTTGATAATTGCAATTTTTTTTATAACACAGACCAAGCAAACAATGACTCTGATAGTTTCGGAGATGCTTGTGATAATTGTGACTTTGTTGATAATGAAGACCAGTTAAATTCCGATAGCGACAATTTAGGGGATGCCTGTGACAATTGCCCAGACGACACGAATGAAGACCAAACTAATAGTGATGCTGATACATTAGGAGACGCTTGTGATAATTGCCCTAATTTAGACAATGAAGGTCAAGAGGATGGAGACGGTGACAACGTAGGTGATATATGTGATAATTGTATATCTGTTATTAATACGTCACAAATTAATTCAGATGCAGACACGTTGGGAGATGCTTGTGATTGGTGTGATTTGGTTACTGATAATGCAAATCTAAATTCTGATGGTGATTCATATGGAGATGCTTGTGATAATTGTGTAAGTGACACGAATGAGGACCAAGCAAATTCAGATGCAGACACGTTGGGAGATGCTTGTGATAACTGCCCGAACGACACGAACGAAAATCAATTAAACTCTGATTCTGACAATTTAGGGGATGCCTGTGATAATTGTATAAATGTTACTAATGAGGACCAACTAAATTCTGATACTGATACATTAGGTAATGCCTGTGATAATTGTATAAATGTAGATAATAATGACCAATTAGACGGAGATTCGGATAATGTTGGAGATGCTTGTGATAACTGTATAAGTGTTGCTAATGAGGACCAAATAAATACCGATACAGACACATTAGGAAATGCTTGTGATAATTGTGACCTTATAGATAATAACGACCAATTAGATACTGATACAGATGATGTTGGAGATGCTTGTGATAACTGCCTTAATGTTATTAATACAAATCAAATTAATTCAGATACAGACACGTTGGGAGATGCTTGTGATTGGTGTGATTTGGTTACTGATAATGCAAATCTAAATTCTGATGGTGATTCATATGGAGATGCTTGTGATAACTGTGTACTTATAAGTAACAATGACCAATTGAACACGGATGGCCTTGACGATGGTGGTGATATTTGTGATTATTGCCCAAGGACGGCAAATGGCTCAGATGTTAGTATAGGTTATCAATCTAGTTCGATTTACGTTACAGTTAATGATATAGGTAGTGAAATTCTTTGTTATAACAGATATGAATTTCAGGGTTATAGTAACCAAACAGTAACACTAGGTGAAGCATTGGACCCTAACGAGTCTTTTAACCTTGCTCGTCATACAAATGCCGGATATACCATAAATGCTAATATTGTAATGAGTTTAAGGACTGCGGCTAATATTGCTGAACCGAATACTACAGGTAACAATAAAAACGAATACTTAATAGAAATACGGCCAACTGTCACAACGTTTAGATATAAAGGCAGTTATTTGGGTTTTATTAATACATTTACACTTTCCGATTTACAAAGCGTATATATGTCTATTCGGCTCGAAAGGATAGGGAATACTATTAGAGTTATTAGCCACAGGTCTGATACAGGGGTTACAACAGTATTATATACATTTTCACAGCAAGTATCTGAGCCGTTATATGGAAGCGCAGCTACAAAGGAGGGTGGGAATGGATTTAAGTTGTCAATGTGTAGAAATTAAAGAATATGATGAAAATTAAGATAATAATTATATTGATGCTTGTTGGTGCCTCGTTATCCGCACAGGTGAAGCTTACTCAAATACAAAGAGCTGACACATCAAAGGTGTATATGTTAGTTTCACAGCCCGACAATAAAGGGATTCTGAAATATGTTGAAGCCGATAGTCTAGGGAATGAGATAGGCACGGACACTATTATAGTTAGGTCTGAGAACCCTTTGCTTTATATAAGGCAAGAAGACGGCTTTGAACTAGACAATTTGAAAGATGTTAGATTTGAGGTTCTTGGTGCTAATGTAGGTGTTGATAGTGTGTACAGGGGCGATAGTATTTCGGAAGGTGTCTTTGAAATAATTGTAATGTACTCAAACGACACATATGACACATTAACGACATACGATATGCAAGGTGTGCAGGGTGATGCAGCTACTATAGATTTGGGCACGGTGACAACAGGTAATCCGGGAACAAATGTAATTATAACAAACTCAGGAGATAGTTCTGAAGCTATATTTAATTTCACAATACCTAGAGGTGACGTGGGTGATACTGGCCCTCAAGGACCTCAAGGCCCCGCAGGAGCTACAGGTGCCACAGGTGCAACTGGCTCTCAAGGCCCACAAGGTGCAACAGGAGCTACAGGACCAACAGGACCACAAGGCCCAAAGGGTGATAAGGGGAATACAGGTGCCACAGGTTCAACTGGCTCTCAAGGCCCACAAGGTGCAACAGGAGCTACAGGACCAACAGGACCACAAGGCCCAAAGGGTGATAAGGGGAATACAGGTGCCACAGGTGCAACTGGCTCTCAAGGCCCACAAGGTGCAACAGGAGCTACAGGACCAACAGGACCACAAGGCCCACAAGGAGACCCAGCAACTGATGACCAAAACTTATACACAGCAACCGGCACAGGAAAGGTTTATGTTGGCATAACAGGCGGGAGGAATTTAGTCGGGTTCGTTCCTTCTACTAATATGGGAATCACTAGAAGCGGTAATGATTTTACATTCACCTCTACAGGCTCCTTATGGGCGCAAAATGGTTCTAAGATATATTATAATGGAGGCAATGTAGGAATCGGAACAAATAACCCTTTAAAAAAATTGCACGTTGAGGGTGAAAGCTATTTTTCGAACAAAATGAATGTTAAGGGTGATATATATATATCGTCTTCGATTCTCGATAATTCAGGCTCATCCGGTACTAATGGCCAATACTTAATGAGTGACGGTACTTATATTTATTGGACTGATGCGTCCGGCGGTAGTTTGTGGAGTTCCAATCTTGGGAATGTTTATAGAACGCAGGGTTTTGTAGGGATTGGGACTGGCAGCCCAACCGAGAGGCTTCATGTGAATGGTAATGCTATAATATCAGCAGGATTAGAAATAGGCTCAGGGACAAGCTATGGAAACTTTTCATTCTTAAACTCGGCAACATGGAGTTATTTAGGTGGGAATACCACAATAATAGGTGGAACAGTAACAACAGAAGGTTTATTATTAGAGCCTAGTTCCACAGCAAATTGCACGGAGGGAGTTATATATTATGATTCCGATGATAATAAACTGAAAGTTTGTGTAGGTGGTGGTGTATGGGAAACAATACAATCAAACTAATGAAGAACAAGATAATATATACAATAATTTTGATAAATTCTTTGCCTTGTTTTGTTGCAATGGATTCAAATAATTTATGCTTTATCGAGAATATAGAATATGTATATAACTATTTCAATAGCAAAGAAAACCATAATAAAATCATTAACGACCTAAAAAAGAAGCATAAATTAAAGTGCAGTTAAATATGATATTTTTATGGATGAAAATACAGGCTTGTGGGGCGCTATTATCGCATCCATTAGTGGGTTTTTAGGGGTTTTTTTGAAGGCTTTTTATGATGCTTACAAAAATTCAAATGACAATAGAACTGAAATAGAAAAAGCAAAGATAGAGGGCTGGCAGAAAAAGTATAGTGAATTAGAGGAAATTTTTTCTTTATTTAAAAATGATACAAGTGAAAGGGAGGATGAATGGAGAAAAAGACAGTTAAAGCTTCAATCCGAACTTAATAGTATGCGTTTATCATTAGACAAAGCGAATAGGTTTATGGCTCTAGCTCTTACAATAATGAAAACCACAGCAGACCAATCAGATAAAGCTATTGTTGCTGTTATTCAAAAAATGGATATGTTATATGGACAAGACATCAGCTAGGTTAACTCTACTTCAAGAGGCTATAGGCGCTACATTTTTATTAATAACTAAGGGGATTGTTAATAAACATTCGCCGGATTACGATTTGTGCGGTATAGGGAAAGAGCTTTGTGATATGGGTATGGATGGTGGAACTGATGGGTTTATGTGCATAACAAAATTCACACCTAGATTAGAGTGATTTTTTTAATTTAAAATATATATAAAAAATGAAGAAGTTATTATTTTTGTCTCTATTTTTATTTTCATTTTTCACAATGAAATCACAGACGGTTCAAAGTTCTAGTATTACATTCAACGATGCAGGTGGAGGTAACTATTATTTAATAGATAGCACTATTTACAATTCAGGTAGAATCACCGTAACTAGAACATCAAACATGGATAGCCTTACCCTTGACACATATTTGGTTGCCGATACTGTTAGCTCATATTCAACGTATATAACAGAACTGGCATCATACAATAGATACATATCAAGGATAGCAACATTAGAGTCATCTAAGCAAGTTGATAGTTTGAAGCAAGCATATTATGCGGAGCGATTAACACAACTATCTGTGATGATAGACAGTATAAGGGCACAATAACAAAATCAAAATAATGGTTAAAAACTACGATGTTAATATATATGCAAAAAATCTGCATAGCTTTAAGTTAAATCAAAACTATAGGCCTAGTTTTTGGAATATCTCTGACGTACATTGGGACAATCCTAAGTGCAATCAAGAGGCATTTAAAAGGCATTTAGACAAAGCGAAAGCAAACGATGACCTTATATTTATCAACGGCGATTTGCTGTGCCTAATGCAAGGGAAGTATGACCCTAGACGAAGCAAAGGTGACATTAGACCCGAGCATAACCATAATGATTATATCGACCTAGTCATTAATTCCTGTGCCGATTTCCTTAGACCGTATGTGAGGCAAATTGCATGGATAGGCGCAGGGAACCATGAGACAAAAGTTTCAGAAACATTAGGGACGAATATATTATCTAGATTGATAGAAAGGTTAAACATATTCGGAGTCTCAGATTTTGGTGATATGTACACGCCTGTTGTTCAAGGCGCATATACTAGCTTTCAGAAGATTATATATTATAATTCGAGTACAAGTAAGTATACTGTGAACATGATGCATGACCATGGCCATTGGGGTGGTATAATAACAAAAGGTACTTTATCAGCGGTTAGATATTGTGCATTTTATCCTGACTTCGACATATGTTACTCAGGACATACACATGACAGTTGGATTGTGCCGCAGCCTACATTGAAAATTGAGAATGGTAGAGTTATCAATAAACCGAGATGGGTAGTGAGGTCAGGCACATACAAGGAGGAGTTCACAAAAGGAAGCGGTTGGGCTGTTGAAAGAATAGGCTCACCGAAATTTTTAGGTTGCATTAGAACGGAAATAGATATCACTTTCACCGGCGGTAGAGTGGGGCATATTATAAAACCAATAATAGAACAAGCGGTGTAAAAAAATAGTTTTGCCGCAAAATTGCATATAGTATTCGGAATGTTTTTTTTTGTAAAAAAATATAAATATGTTCGATGCTTATCCGAAGGCTACTGATGCGGCTAATTGTGCTGCTCTTACCCTTCCAAATGTTTTAGCAGAAGATTGTGTGGATGCCGATTCAGTAGAGGTAGACAACGAATCCGAGATACAATTTCTATTAATGTCAGAGGTTGACCCGGCCAATCCGGATGCTCCCTTATATACGCCTACAGATGTAACATCAGCAGCGGCATGGGCTACTGCAATAGTTAACACAGGAGCAGGAATTAAGAAATTATATGTGATTGGTGATATGCCTGTTCCTAGTAAAACAACGAGGCAAGTCTCAGGTGGCAGGAAGCGAGTAGGGAAGAAACAGTTTGTTGCAAATCTAGATGTTGATGACACTAATAACACTACATATGATTCCTCTAGGATTCTAGAGGGTGGTGCTGAGGTTTTCATCTGGCTTGTAACGAAAGGCAATAAACTATATGGTGCTGATGCGACTTATTCGAATGGAATCCGTGCGTTCATTGACAATGATATTGACCTTCAGAGAGGTGATGCTTATGAATCCATCAAGATAACGGCTGAATGGGAGGCGTTCGAAAAACCACCAAGAATTGACTGGCCTGTATAATATAAAAACTAACCAAATATAATATGAGAGGAATAGAAAAATTAAAAGTTGTACATCATGATGGTCGTGAGATGGAAGTGACCAAGGTTTGGTGGGATATAATCTCATTAAGTACCTATGATATTAGGAATGAGGATGGTGTTATTCTGAAGACTATACCGAATGGAGGATGGTCGATTGCTGAAAAGGCAGCAAGAAAGGAACCTGTCGAGTCTGAAGCGATAATTAAGAAGACAAGAAGCAGGAAAAAGGCATGATAACGATAAGAAATAACAGGACAAAGGAGACTTCAGAGGTGACAGAGGAGGAGTTTGATAAGATTCAAAAGGTTTTCCCCGGTAGGTTCTCAAAAGTGAAGAGAATTTCAAAGAAATCGAAAGATATAATAGAAAAAGTTAAATCTAAAGCGAAAGATTCTGAGGTGTAATGACGATTATGCCTTTTATAATTTAAAACTAACCGATTATGACAACAAATGAAAAAAATTTGTTAGGAGTTTTGTCTGATTTTCTCGGAATAAATCAGAGTGAGCTTACTTCAGCTATAACAGAAGAAAAGGATGGTGCTGCTGTCCTAAAAAGTGACGAAATAAAAAGTTATTTCAGCACAAAAATTCAGAGCAAATTAAAAGATGTTAGAAGTGAAGGTCGTGAAGAGGGGCGCCAAAGAGGTGTGAAGGAGACATTTTCAAGGGTAGAAAAGGACATTAAAAATTCTTTTGATTTAGACATTACATGGTCAGATGACGGTGTTGATGCTATTAAAAATCATTTAGAAAAGTCCAACAAGCTATCAGATGAAGATGTCACTCAATCAAAGATTTGGCGTGAGAGGGAAAAACAGTTCAAGCTTGAAAAGAAAGAAATGAAAGATGCCTTTAATGAGAAGGTATCTGTCATGCGTTCTAAGCGCATTAAAAGCAAAGCAGAAGCTAAGTTAAGACAAATCGTTTCGAGCGGCAGAGATGCCCCTAAAGACGAGGAAATCAATGATTTAGCAATGCGTGCGCTAATAGAGCAAATGTATTCTAATGGTTACAGTCCGGAGGAAACAGATTCAGGCGAATTGATAATTGTTGATGAGAAAGGGGACCAAGCGGAGGATGAGAACTTTAACAAGTTGTCGTTTGACAAATTTATTACTTCTAAAACAAAAATTGATAAGTTCTTTCCTGTTATACAAAGTAAAGCAAGAGACGGAGGAGGCCCATCGGCTTCTGATGTAGTAGTATCATCTTCTGGCAATTCAACTGGTGGTGATAACACAATAAAGTATACAGATAAGAACGGCAATGTACAATCTTTTATAGTTCCGGATAAATTTAAAGATGTTGATGAGTATCTAGAAAAAGTCAAATCAATCCCAGAGGACGCATCTGCGGAGGTATTCGACAAGATGGAGGAAGCAGCATCACAAATTAGTAACGAATAAAATAAAATAATACATTATGCCTGCTTTAACGAAAGGTGATTTTAGCGCGCTGACGGATATATACGCGCCGATTCAGGTTCCTCTCATGAGGATACAGCAGAATCCAACCGTCCTGAAAGATTACGATGAGACTTTCCCGGTCTTTAATGAGATGGCAATGAACCAAAATGTTGGTTTTGATGCCGAGTTCCTTGACCCACGTTCTGGTAAAAACATGAGAGCGCATTGGTTACAAGATGAGGATAGTGGAATTATGGATGCAGATAGTACAGATTGCATTGTTCCTGATGCCGATGAAGTTGGTGCGCATAGCACAGATTACACACCAGCGACGGCGGTAACAAAAGGTTTGAAGACTGTTGACCAAAAGACTTATGATTTAAAGTCTTTTCAGCAGAAACTAGCATTCGGATTTGCAAGTAGACTTTTTCACATCATGAGATATGCTGAAAAGGATGCGATTACTCAAATCCTTTCTTTCCAAGATGATGCTACAGGATTAAACACTCAAGGCGTTGGAACAATGACAACGACATGGAATATTGGCACTGCCGATGTTGTGCCTGAGTTGCTTTATAGAATTAAGCAACAAGCGATGGACTTGAGGATGATTGACCCTGTGTTGATTGTTGGTAAGAATTACGAGTACATGGAGATGAAGTTCAGAGGTGAAAGAGGTATTAACTTAACAACTGATGCAAATGCGTTATTGAATCAGCAATTGACTATCCCTATTATTAGAGATAGAAATCATTATGATACAATTGCAGGTGATAACTCTATGTTGTTAGTTGATAGAGCTACGATAGGCTATTTCTCACAGAACTACTGGGATAATGATGCACCACAGGATAAGGTGATGGAAGAGAATAATCATTTTACTTATTCAACTCCACTACCGAGGTTGTTCTGGAGAAACATGATTGACGGCAGGCCTGTAGTACAGAATGTGAGGGCGGATGTACGATTTGCACTTAAATGTGTTAATGAGTATGAGACGGCACTAGTACACAGATTCAAACTATTAGGGAAATGGGTAGAAGCGCCTAAAGGTGTTAATGATTACCCAACCGTTATCAGAATAGTTATAACATAGTAATTAATGAGCGTTACGGATTGTCTCATTCCGATTGTCGGACTTTCTAACACAGAATGTCCATGCCATTCTGCTGCTGGTGTTGTTGATTATCAACAAGGCACTAGCTCGGAGTATATAGATGACACGGAGCATTGCGTAACGCTCAATTTCCCTTTAACGGAAATAGATTGTGAAAGCTCAGACATTTGGGCGCTATTAACAAGGGCTAGAAGTAAGGGTGTAACTAATTTCATTGCTTCCTACCTTCAGCACTTGAATAGCACAATGACGAATAAATTTAGCGGGTACTCTGACCATGTAGGACAGAGGCCTTCTAATTTTTATGCCTTGAATACTTTAACTGTAAGCGATACAGCGGTGGGATTCTACTGGACACCTACGATTTATAAAGGTGTATATCAGCACATAGATAAGGTTTATTTGACAATTAATACAGTCGGCACATATACGGTTAATTTGATTAATACGGATGAGCCTGACGTTGTTTTGCACAGTGTCGATATAGTTGTCACGAAGGCAGGTGTGAGGAAAGGTGTTGACTTTAACTATAGAGTTTCTCTTGAGGATATTAATAGGCCTGTAGTCTATGCCTTATATTACGAAAGAACAAGTGAGAAGCCTTACAATGTAAAATTTTCATGTGGATGTGGCTCTGACCCTGCTTGGATGAAGAGGGGTTATATGGTTCCTCGTGGATTTAAGATAGATGATATAACGGCGTTAGATATTGATACGTTATTTACGTCTGATTATACTCACGGACTAGAGGTAGATTACTCATTTCAATGTTCAGCGTTAGATTGGTTATGTAATCAAGGCGATGAGTTTTGGACCGAGACTGAATATGGAATACTAGCGGCTAAATTAATTGCAAAGTTCTCGGCAAACTGGTTAATGTCGGCAATTCTAGGAAATCAACCGAACCCTTATACGGTCATTAATTCTGATTATATGCTTTCAAAGATAGAGAGCAATACAGAGGTTATTAATGACATTATGCCTATTCTTGTACAGAATAGTAATGATATGACGCATTGCTACACCTGCAAGAATAGCGGATTTATGAAACTTGAAAAAAATTACTTTTAATTTTTAAAAAAATAAAATGAAAAACTTATTATTATTATTTTTTGTCTTAATGTCTTTTGCTGCTACTGCACAATTGACGGTAGATTGTAAGACTACAACAGCAATATCGGGGACGGATACTAATTACGTTCACACGGATTTAATTTACCAGATGTTGGATGAGTCTGCTTCGGAGGATTCGATTTCTGTGTTCGGTATCTCAGGCTTTTCGCCGGGTGTACTAAAGTCAAAAAAGATACTATCTGGCACAGTTGCGGCATTGGATTGTTACGTTGAGTATACGCCTACAGATGCAACGGCGGGTTATAGGTATTTAACTCATGCGGAAAATATTCGAGCGGTTATTACAGAAGGCGATTATGTAACTTTAAAGCTGATGAGGCCTTATACGGATATTGCTATCACAGAAAATGCTGCCGACATCAAAACGGCTTTAGACGCTTGGAAGGCTATAGACCATAATTAATTTTTAACTTAACCACCTATTATGAATTTTTTAAAGAAATTTTACACAGAGCAGAAGCTTATTTTTCATGTTGTTGTAACGGTTTTAGCAGGAGCTATTATCTACTTCACAGCAAGTTGGCATAACTTTCTATTCTGGTTTCCTGCGTTTATTTCACTATATGCTACGGCAGTTGGTGTAGTAGAGGCTTACAGTGTTTCTGTGAAGACATTAGACCCTTTAGGTCAAAAGATTAAAGGATATTTAGACGAGATTGACAAGTATATTGTTTTTCTGTTTACCATTCCTTTCATTGCTACTTTCTTGGATAAGACAAGCTTTCCGGATGTATATGTATACATACAGGAGAATTTCGAATCTATCTGGAAGAGTGGATTTCATGTATTTGCAGGATTGAAGGCTTTATGGTTCCTAGTGCGAGGGGGTGAGAATAACGCAGTAGCGGACACCTTGAGAGTTATTAAGGCAGATAAGTTAACGGAGGATAGTATAGTTACATTTGCAACGAAGGTAAAGTGAAAATTAAAGGTCTGATATGGCATTGCACGGCATCACCAGAGGGGTTGTATTTATCGCGGAAGCATTTGATGTCAATATTTATGTCAAAGCCGCCGACGGGGAACGGATGGGAAAAGCCGGGTTACCGTTCTGTTGTAAACTTGGATGGTAATGTGTACGACCTTGTTGATTATAATATGTCTCCGCACATGGAATGGGACGAAGTCACATACGGAGCAAAAGGATACAATTCGGAGTACATTCATCTATCATATGTCGGCGGTGTTAGAAAGGATAACATTAACGTGCCTAAAGATACGAGAACGGATGCCCAAAAGAGGGTTATCCGTGCCATGACAGAGTATTATCTAGCTTATTATCCAGATTTAGAGGTAGGTGGTCATTATGAAGTTAATTCAAAAAAGGCTTGTCCTAGTTTTAATTTGACAAGGGAGTTAGTGAAGTGGGGTATACCTGAGAAGAATATAGGATTGACAAAGAAGAATCTAACTGTAACAAATGAAATTGAAGGCCAGTTTGATTTTTCTTTTGATGCAAGGAATGGAAAATTCGTTGATACTTAGTCCGGATTAGGTTGGTTTTTAACGGTTTTGAGGGGAGTTGGCTTTTATGACTGACTCCCTTTTTTTTTAAAAAAATAATATGGAAGAAATAAGACTACCAAATTATGATGCAAAGTTAACCATTTTTGCAAAGGATGCTAAAGAGGTTTTCGATTGGACCTTTGATTTCTACGATATCAAAGGTATACACGAGAGAGGTTATTTTGGTGAAGGTGAGACTATTGCCATACTTGACACAGGGCTAAACGAAAAACATCCAGACCTTTTCGGCACAGTTATTCACGCTGAAGATATGCGAGGCAGCAATGATGTGACAGATAGGAACTACCACAGCACATGGATACACGGAAGACTCAGCGCGGTTCATAACGGCGTAGGTGTTCAAGGTATATGTCCAAAAGCTAAGATTATTATATTAAAAGTATTTAATGATAACGGTAGTGGCAATTCAGAATGGTTAGAAAAAGGAATAAGACGAGCGCGCGAATTAGGTGCTACACAAATCAATTTCTCAGGTGGTTTAGGTGTGAAGATACCATCCATCGAGGAGGCTATAAATGACTTTATTATTGATGGCGGCACTTTTTGGGCTGCAAACGGTAATGATGGGTTGAAAAATGACCTTGATTTCCCTTCTAACATACCTCAGACGGTCGCTGTTGGCTCGCATGATGAGAATGGTAGTATTAGTAACTTCTCGGATTTTGGCGCAATGTCGGACATCTATAGCGCTGGTGAGGATGTTCTTTCAACTTATGGTGATAAGGACTATGCCCTGTTAAGCGGAACTTCAATGGCTACACCTACTGCATTAGGTGTTTTTGCAACATTGAGAATACCATTAGAAAAGAAATTAGGATTTAAAATTACACCTGCAAACTTGCATTTGTTCGCTCAAGATATAAAATCAATCAATGTCAAAGAAAGAAGATTTTAAAATCGTGCCCTATGCGGTTAATAAGGTAGTGAGTTTAGAAGAATTAATTAAGCAAAAGGAAGATGATGCTAAAAGATATAATGAACAGACTGCCGATAAGCGGTAATAATACCGTCAAGGTAATAGACCCTGAGATTCTATTAGGTATTCTCGATAAGGGTTTAGATAATGAGCCTGTAAAGCCTGTTATTGACGAGGAAATAAAGTCTATAATACAAAAGATAATAGATATTCTAACTCGGTTTTTGAAATTGTTATTTCCTATATTTTTCCCTTTCATATTATCTGCGCAATCCGAGCATATACAGACATCTGGAATTGTAGGCGATGGGCTAGGTGTTTTGGATAAGGTTTTGGGGATGTGGGAGCAGGATAATTGTGATGAAATAAGAGTAGTTAAGGCAAGAAAGAAAGGTGTAGGTTATGTTAATAAGCTAACAAGGCAATTGCAAAAATTGGACAAGCAATGGGCTAAAAATGAAATTGATGACTTAACTTACTACTACTCAAAAGCATATTTATTGGAGATGTCAATTGCTGATGTATTTGCATTAGAAAAAAAGGCAGTACAATTAGCCAGTAAAAAGGTTAAAAATTACAAGTTTTTAAAAAATAACTAATGGCAGAAATAGGCGGTAAGGTAAGTTTTGATATATCCGAGGTTCAGAAGAATCTACCGAAAATAATAGAGCTTTTTAATGATTTAGGCGATGCCTCAGAAGGGATGACCGACGAGATGAAAAGTTCTTTGAAGGATGTCCAAAAGGCACTAGATGGATTCGGCAAAGAAACAAAAGATGCCGCTAAAGAAGTCGATAAGCTGAATAAAGAGCAAAAGGAATCTGTAGCCGTTTTAAAAGAATCTGCAAAGGAAATTAAGGTCTTCGGTGTAAGCCTTGATGATGTTACCGGTAAACTTGCAAAATGGAGAGCTACGCAAAAGGCTGTAACCGCCGCAATGGGTGGGACAACAAAGGCTTTAAAGCTTTTCCGTATAGCTTTAATCTCAACCGGGGTTGGTGCTATTGTTGTGGCATTAGGAAGTATGGTCGCATTTTTGACTAAGACGCAGAGGGGAATGGATAGACTTAACGTCGCTATGGCTAAAATAACTGGGCCTATCAAGGTTGTTTCAAAAGGTTTCTATGCAATAGGTGAGGCTCTCTTAGATTTAAGGAACCCTCTAAAAGCCGTTCGTGATTTATTCTCAGGCTCCGGTGGTGTGGTTAATGCAATGAAGGAAGCGAGTAAGGCGGCGGTTCAATTAGAAAAAGATAAGATAAAGTTAAGAGATGCACAAAGAAATCTATCTATTGAGACTGCAAAAAGTAGAGCTGAGATTGAGAAGCTGAAAAAGATAAGTGATGATACAACGAAGTCAACAAAAGAAAGAATAAAGGCTACACAATTAGCGACAGAAAAAGAACAAAACTTGTTGACGAAACGAGAAGAACAGCAACGTTTGCTGATAAAAACATTAAAAACAGAAAAAGAAAAGATAGCAGCAGATGAAGACAATATAGAGCTTTTAGACAAGATTGCAGAGGCTGAGATAGCACTTGCAGATATACAAAAAGAAAGTACAACGTTATCGATAGAATTACAGAACAAAGAGAATGCCTTACTAGACGAGAAGAAAAGAAAATTAGAGGAGATTGCTAATCAGTTTGAAACAGGTTTAGATGTATTAAGAGATGCTTTAGAAAAGCAGGAATTTGAGGAGCTTACACCTTTCGGTAAGATATTAAAAGAAAGTGAAAATGAATTAGAAAAATTCAAAAAACTTAGAGACGAATTAATTCCATTGGCAAAACAGCTAGGTAGGCCAATGGAAGAACTAGAAGAAACGTATGATAAAATCATAGTAAATTTACAGGCAAAGGTAGATAAATCTATCGAGGACTTTATTAAGTCTATTGAAAAATTCGATGAGTACCAATCACCAACTGTTACCACACTAGGCATTGATGAACTAGAAGTTGTGCCAAATACCACAAGTATAAGAGAGCCATCTGAGGACGATTTACGTTCTTTTGGGCAAAAATTAAAAGATTCATTAGATAAAGTTTTTTCATCCGAAGAATTCCAAGCCGGTGAGGCAGCATTTAACGCCGTCACGGATGCTTTCACAGCAGGTATAGATGTGCAGATAGCAAAGATTGACGAGCTATTAGCAAAGCAAGATGAGAAAGTTAGTAGGCTTCAGGATGACCTTGACAAAGAAAAAGAGTTTGCAAAGGAAGGGCTAGCATCTAAAGCCGAAACGCTAGAGGAGGAGTTAAGAGTTGAAGAAGAAAAAAGAGAGCAGGCCTTAAAGAAAAGAGACGAGTTACAAAAGAAACGGCAGAAGCTACAATTAGCTCAGTTAGCTGTGCAACAAGCTCAAAGTCTAGGTACTGCCGTCGCTCAGATATTTACTGCTTATTCCTCTATTCCGTTTGTGGGTATAGCTTTAGCTGTTGCTCAAATTGCTTCAATGTACACAGCATTCGCTAAAGCAAAAGCGCAGGCAAGTAGTCTCTCTAAGCTCGCCACAGGTACACAAGAAGGGCCGATAGGCCACTATGCAAGAGGAAAAGGCGCTGATGATAGGTACAGCGTTATAGAGACGGCAACAGGTCGTGATACAGGTGTAAGAGTTGGTCCAGATGAGGACATAATGCGTCCAGAGATTAGCCGAGAACATGGTGCATTATTGCGCGATATGAACAAGAATCCTTGGAAGTATAGAGGCCGAAATCTATCTGCTGAATTATTTGACGTTGGTGTAGGTGGCAGCGTATTGGAAGGCTATGGTGGCATTGAACAACTGGATAAATCAGAGTTGATTGCTTCGGCTAATAAAGCAAGTGTTAACCGTGCTAACTACTTGATGAATAGCGCCATATCGAAAGAGGATTTAAAGCAAGTAATGACGGAGGTATTAGCGGAAAACAGAGGCGCAGAACAAACCTATGATATGAATAAAAAAGAAACTCATTACCTGACCGATGATGTCAAGAAGATAGTTCGTACTTGGAACAACGGCAAAAATAAAGAAACAATAAATATATTATGATTGACTTTTCAGAAGATTTTTTAAAAAAGTTAGAAGCTAAAGACAAAGAGTTAGAAGATAAAATCAAATCCGGTGAAGTCAAAGTTTGTGATATTGCCGACGATGACTGTGAGTCCTGTAGTGCATGATTGTTTAATATGTAAAAAATTAATATATTTGGACCATCTTAATTCTTTTATTACGTTATTTAAAATCTAAAGCTCGTATCTGGATTGCCGTCCATACGGGCTTTTTTTATGCCCGAATGATACTTGCTCTTATTAAACTTGTTTAACTAGATTTAAATATATGTGATATATATTTGAATCATTATTTAAATAAAAATATGAAAGAAAAATTAGAAAGACTCATCTCCATCTTGGAAGAGATGGAGACTATGGTCGTAGACAAGAATATGTATGACCAATTACTGTTCCTTGAAGAGGATTTAGATGACTTCTTTGAGGAACTTGATAACAAAATGTATTTCAAAATCTGCAAAAACTGAACATGAAACTTAAGAAAACATTTTCAGATAATATCTATGACTCGGAGTTAACAGACTCTGAGTTCAGGCTGTTGTCTGTAATAGACGATAATTTAGGCTTTGACGGCAAGTGCGAAGCCTCTGTCAAAGACTTCTGTGAATTATTAGACAGACGCCTAGCGCTTGTCTGGAGAGACATTAGAAGTTTAATAGAGAAAAAGTATATCGATACTGTTCACGAGCATGAACGGTCTAAATACTTCTTTCTAACTGATGATGTCAATGCCGATATTGACATCACAAAGACGGCCGAATATCAACGTATGTTGGACGAACGGCCAGATTATTGTCCACATGATGATGTGGCGCACGATATTTAATATGAAATAATTATTATATATTTGCATTGCCGACGACACGAACAAGTTGGTATCAGAAAACATATTTTTAGCTCTATTCCGAGGTAGTATTCGTGTCCTGCCTTGGTTTAGGGCTTTTTTTATCTAAAAAATTAAGCATGAATACAGTAAAGTATTTTGATGATGATGTAGCAAAAGATGTAGGTACGGATGCTGCTATAATATTGCATAATATTGAGTTTTGGCAAGTAAAAAACAAGGCTAATAAGAGAAACTTTTATGATGGCAAATATTGGACTTATAACTCATTGGAAGCTTGGGGAAAACTATTTCCTTACCTAACTACATCAAAGATAAGAACGTGCCTGTCAAAATTAAAGGGTGCTGGTTATGTTGTGACAGGTAATTATAATAAAAGTAATTATGACAGAACAACGTGGTACAGCTCTACCAGAAGCATAAGTAAAAATGCTCAATCCCATCTGCTAGATTTAACAAATCAATCTGATAATAATGACTTACCTATACCAGATAATAAACCAGATAATAAACCATATAATAATATAGAAAAAGAAAAAAAGAAAAAAGATTCTCTTCCTTTAAATAAAGGTAAAGAAGAAGGTGCCATACACAAGATACCAGAAGGGCATAAACAATTCAAAGATGATGGTAGTGGACAAGGTATGGCAGAGAAGTTAAAGTTAGGTGAAGAGGTTAATGAGCTATTGAATTGGTGGCATAGCCAAATAAGCTTTAGAGAGAATGAGAATAATGTAAAGTATGTGATAAGTGCAATGGGTGATGAGTTTAGTGTAGGCGATATAAAAAAACTGGTTAATTTCATGCTCTCACATTCTGAGAAAGATTCGAATGGGTATAAGAGGCATAATATAGTACCATCCAGTTTGAGCAGGGATGAAGATTTGATATACAAATGGGCAGGAGAATACAAAAGTGTAAGAGGTGGAAGTTTATCACAAACTAAAACAATTGATTATGATGCACAGAAGAGAAAAATAAATGACCAAGCTTGCAGAGAGGTTCATGGAATATCCTTAGACGAGTATGAAGCTAATGAAGAAAAAGAAAGACAAGAAATGTTAAACCGTGAACCAGATTTTTAGATTATGAAAGTTTTAGAATACAGCACAAAACAAGAATATAACTTACCTGTAGAAGGCAGAAAAGGGAATATAAAGCTAAGATGCCCAGTATGTGATGAGGCACGTTCAAACAAGACAGACAAATCATTATCTTTTAATGTTGATGATGAGGTAGGTCATTGTCATTATTGTGAGGCATCATTTTACAGGCAGAAGCATAAGCTATTCCAGAGGAAAGTATATGTGGTTCCGGAAAGAAAAAACAAAACAAAGCTTTCCGATAAGGCATTAGCTTATTTTAAGAGTAGAGGTATATCGGAGAAGACACTTGAAAAAACAGGCGTTTATTCTTCATTTGAATTTATGCCGCAGACCGGGAAAGAAGAAAGTGTTATTTGCTTTCCATACATACGTGATGATGAACTTGTCAACATTAAGTATAGAGATGGAAGGAAGAACTTCAAATTGGTTAGAGGTGCTGAAAAAATTCTATACAACATTAATGCCCTTAAAGACCACGATGAAATTTATATTGTAGAGGGTGAAATAGACGCTTTAACTTTTATTGAAGCAGGCATAGAAAATGTAGTTTCTGTACCAAATGGAGCAAATAAGAATTTAGATTACCTCGTAATTGACGATTTAAGGCACCATACCTTCGTTCTAAGCGTAGATAATGATAAAAGTGGTTATATACTAAGGAATGAACTTTTACGTCGCTTAGAGGCCGAAAAGTGCAAGTTGTTAGATTTTGGTGTTCATAAGGATGCGAATGGGTTTTTTGTTGCTGAAGGGAAAAGGGAGTTTTTGAATCACTTAAAGACGGCAAAGGATGCGCCTGTTGATGGTTCCATTACCGCTTTTGATAGAGAGAATGAGATTTTAGATTTGTACATGAATGGTTTAAAAAACGGTCATAAAATAGATAGTTCATTAGATGAAATTATAACATGGGAAACTGGCAGGCTTGCTATCGTGACTGGTGTTCCGGGAAATGGAAAATCTCAATTCGTTGAGTGGTTGGCAGCAAAATTAAATATAGAACACGAATGGAAGGTTAGTTATTTCTCACCTGAGAGGAATCCTATGGAGCTGCATTTTTCATTGATAGCTTCATTGTTGTCGGGCAAAACTTTTTCAAGTAAGTATATATCTGGTCCAGAATTTGCTTACACTTTCGGCCATATATCAAAAAATTTCTTTTGGGTAGATAGTGATGACATATATGATGTGGATAAGGTGTTGGAAGTTGCAGAGCTTCATGTGAGGAAATACGGAATAAGAACATTGGTGCTAGACCCTTACAATTGTTTTGACCATTCAATTGGTAATCGCTCTGAGACTGATTATATAGGTTTATTCCTTGACAAGCTTAGGCGGTTTGCAAAAAAACATAGTATACTTGTTGTGCTTGTAGCTCATCCACGAAAAATGAGAAAAAACGATACAGGTAATTATGATGTGCCTAGTTTGTATGACATCTCAGGGAGTAGTAATTTTTTTAATAAAGCTGATTATGGCATATGCGTTCACTTGGATTATGTGGATGGGGACAAGAGTCAAATCGTTCAGATATATATACAGAAGGTAAAGCATTTACATCTAGGTAAGATGGGGCTTGTTAAGTTTGTTTATAATCTAGTGAATGGCAGATATGAAGAAATGCAAGGTGTAACGGTGATGGGCCAGTTTGATGATTATAGTGTGGATGGGCATAAATTTAATATATCGTCATGGCTTAAATTGCCGTTTGAAAATGATAAAAAAAGAGATAAAAATCCAATATTTTAATTATGATACAAGACCCGAATGTTGAACAATATGTTCAAAAACGAATAGAACCTTTACAGGAACAGATAAAAGAGCTGCAAGCCTCAATGTTTAGACTAATGCAAGCCAATAATTTGCATTTACAAAATGTTAGGCTTTCGTTTTTAGAAGAGGTTACGAAAAAATGGGGCGAAAGTGATATTGTTGAATTTGATGAATGGCTTTACGCCCAAAAAAAATGAAACATAACGTTGAATGTAAACCACGTTTTAATGTGGTTTAAATAGTGTTATAGGTATTTAATTATTTGATTTATGAGAAAATGTATAAAATGTGGGGAAGTAAAGCCATTATCGGAGTTTTGTAAAACAGGTTTTAAAAGTGATGGTAGCCAAAGATATAAAAGCCAATGTAAAGTCTGCTATAATTCTAATTGGAAATATAGACTTATGAGTACATTGACAAGCAGGGAAAGTAAAAGAGTTATGTCAGATGGTCGTGAAAGAAAATGTTTGAGTAGAGATAAAGGTATAAACGGTGCGTTTTTGGAAAGTTTGAAAAAAGAGCAAAAAGGAATGTGTTATTGGTTAAATATACCTATAGATTTTACAATGAAAGATAAATTACGAAAACCAAGTTTAGATAGGCTAGATAATAGTAAAGGTTACGAAATAGGGAACGTTGTTTTGACTACGGTTTTTGCTAATACAGGTAGGAGAGATGCTACAATAAAAGAGATGAAAGGTTTTGTAGATGATTACCTATAACGGAAAAGCGTATGAGCAGTGGCGAATTACCCGCAGAAACTTAATTAAAAGAACGAAAGTATGAATAACGAAATAACTATCATAGATGCACTAAAACCGCCATTGCTTATACGCAGTGTTAGTGGCAGTGCTTTCTACTTACTTATTAATGGCGATTCTCAAAGTGTGATGGCAAAGAACGATTTAGATTTTGATGCTATAATCACAGACCCACCTTACGGATTGAAAAAAGAACTTAAAAGGGGTTGGCACGGAAACAACGGGAAAACAAAATTCCACGCAGAAAACAGTTGGGATGAAAAACTAAATTCGTTTGTTGAAAATTTGACAACACAAAAAGACCAAATAATAATGTGGGGTGGAAACTTTTATAATTTACCACCAACAGATAGTTGGATGATTTGGGATAAACTGCAAGACAATAGAGGTAGTGATGCGGAAATGGCCTGGAGTAAATTAAAAAAGCGTGGATGCAGAGTTTTTAGAATGAGTAGAATTGATGCTTATTTCAACAAACGAATTTTTCCAAAAGAACACCCAACTGAAAAACCAATACAACTAATGGAATTTTGTGTGAATAAGACCACAGGTGTAGTGATAGACCCTTTTATGGGAGTAGGTAGCACAGGGTTGGCTTGTGTAAATCTAAATCGTTCTTTTATAGGGATTGAGAAGGATGAAAATTATTACGACATTGCTGTTCGGAGGATTTCACAGCATTGCCACTAACGCCCATATAAGAACCGTTTTAATGGTTTCTTATATATTGTTAATAATAACATCATAAATATGAGAGAATGCAATAAATGTAACCGGCTTTTTGTTGAATCTATATTCTGCCTATGGTGTGGAAGCTCTGATGTGGAAGAAGTTTCTGATGAGCTGCCTTTTTGATAAATTAAAAAAAAATAAACCATAAACAAAAATCCCTTTTTTAACATGATTGGAATTAAAGAAAAACAAATAAGGCTCCGAGATACAAACCCGGAAGGATTCAAGGAGTTAGCAACAAATCTAAAATCTAAACTAGGATTGATTGTCGATGAAGATGCTATTAAAAATGAAGTCTATTACAGGCAGCTTTATAAGGAAAGGTATTGCGAATGGCTTGATCATCAGTTTAGGTTGAGTAATGAACAGAGGCGTTTTGCGAAGTCATTACCAAGACATAAGGTTGATGCTTATGTTGCTTCTTGCGTGAAAAGAAGGGAAGATTATTTTAATAAATTCACAAAATAATATTCAAAAAATGTTTTTATTATTCAAAAACTTATATATTTGTACTCGAGCGATTTTGCTCATTCAACTTAAAGAAGTTGATAGTCTTTCTATTTTCGGTATAGGCGATTCAAAAAGTTGATCCGCCTATATTTTTTAAAAACAAAAAACAAACTATGAAATTAAAAACCATTTCTATTAAAGGTAACGAGTATGTTACTGTAAATGAACGTGTAAAAGCGTTCAGGTCAAACCATCCGGAGCATTCGCTCATTACGGAGTTGATAAATGCTGACGCTGAATCATGTCTTTTTAAAGCGTCAATACTAGACAAAACTGGCCGAGTCATAGCCACAGGCTATGCTCATGAATTAAAGGCGTCTTCTTATATAAATAAGACATCTTATATTGAGAATTGTGAGACGTCAGCGATTGGACGTGCTTTAGGCTCTTTCGGCATCGGCATAGACTCCTCATACGCTACAGCTGATGAGGTTATCAATGCTATTAATCAGCAACAGAATGGATTAAAGGCTACAGAAAGGACTGGTACTATAGATTCAAAAATACTACAGAAATACAATGAGGAAATTAATGAACTTACATCACTAGAGGAGCTTAAAGATTATTACAATATCTTACCTGCCGAATATCAAAGGCACGTACAGATAAAGTCTATCTTCTCATCTAGAAAAGCTGAAATCAATGGATAAGCTTGGAGGAATAGGTGCTAGTGAGATAGGTAAGCTTTTCACTAGAGATGGAATGGCTTCAAAAGGCGTGAAAACCTTGTGCGTCGAGAAGTGTGAAGAGATTCTGAATGGCGAAAAACCTAGAATCAACACGGTTGCAATGCTGCATGGCCTCTTTAACGAGGAGGAGGCTTATAACTCTGTTGTAAAGGTGTTTTATCCATCGGCACGATACAGGTCTTCAGAGTCTGTTTGGATAGATAGCAATTGTTGGGCTACGCCTGACATAACAGACGAGGAGAATAGTCTTGTGATTGATGTAAAGTGTCCATATACGGTGTCTAGCTTTTACAAGAATTTAAATAATCTGCCGAGCAGTTATATGTATCAAGTACAAATGCAGATGCTCGCTATGGGTTATGATAATGGAATGATATGCCTATATTTAACATCGAATAGAGTAGATGGTTTTGGCAATAAGATTGAGTATGAAATTGATATAAATGATAGGCATTCTTTTATTACAATCCTAAAGGACGAGGCAATACAGAAAGAGATACCGCACCGGGTTGATGTGTTTGTAGGTATGAGGGATACATTAATGGTTGATTTGCTAAATGCCATTGAAGTAAACGACTCTGAATTTTTCTATATACACAAAGAGAAGAAAATAACGAGGCTAAAAGACAAATCCAATCCATTCACGTGGGGTGGACAAATAGTAAGAAACGGTGGCATACATTATGTCGCAGAAGATTCATAGTTTTTTTGTTTTTAATACAGATTTTCCTGCGGTGGGTACCCAACTCATCGCAGGTTTTTAAACGAAATTTAAATTTTAAGTATGATAAATAAAGTTAATTTATTAGGTAGAATAGGCACAGACCCAGATTCTAGGCAATTCGAAGGAAATGAAGTTACATCAATCAATGTGGCTACTTCCAAATCTTATAAAAAAGGAGATGAATGGGTCGAGCAGACCGAGTGGCATAATGTCTCATGTTGGGGTTCGATGTCGGATAAGGCTAAATCTTTTAGGAAGGGAGATTTAGTGTGGGTTGAGGGGGAGTTGAATACTCGAAAATACGAGAAAGAAGGTATTACCCATTACAGAACAGGGATTAAGGCTTCGTATGTTAGGAAAATACCTACAGGACAAGGGGGTCAGTTAGCAGGAGGTTTGCAAGGCAATGCGTTTGCCCCGGTTGAAAGTTCTAATAATCAAAATGACTTGCCTTTTTGATGGATAATTACTCAGATATATACTTTGATGAAGATGGTCAAATGCGTTTTAATTCTGAGGATAGTAAGGCACGTTTTACAGTTTTATGTGGGCAGACTATCATCAACTTTATAAATAGTCGGCAGGCTAAAATGGATATTATAGAGCTTCAAAATGGGCAAGGTGATTTGGTCGTTATCGAGTGTAGAATAAAAGAATGGACTAATCCGATTAATATTAATGAAAATCAAAATAATTAAAGATGAAAAAATCAATGTTATTTTTTTTAGTAATAATTCTTCTGAGTAGCTGTGCTTCTAGTAGATATGCACCAGTTAAAAATAAGCAATTTAAGATTGTAAATTGCGGAATTGCCAAATATGAGCGATACTCAAAGAAACAGAAGAAAAAGAACGCTCGGAAGATGAGAAAATGCAAAACTTTCCGAAAATGAGAAATCACGAGATATGGCGATGGTGTGATGTGTGCTTTGTCTGGATAGATATAAGGTCCGAATCCTGTCAATGTGAAAAATAATGATATGAAAAACAAAGAAGGTAGAAGTTCAAAATACAAAGGGATTACTTGGCATGAAGGGGCTTCTAAATGGCTCTCACGCATAAAAATAAAAGGCAAAAGTTTATATTTAGGCTTGTTCGATGATGAACTGGATGCCTATGCGATGTATAATGGGATGGTCGATGTGGTGAAAAAGAATCCGGGCATTTCATACAAGAAAGCCAAGAGGTTGAGAGATGTTGTATCGCTTTTCATGTTTAATGAAATAATAGTAAAAAAGTAGAATAATTTTTTTTAATCGTTTCTAGCGGTTATATCTTTAAATTGGTTATCAGGCAGGTCTCGGCTAAAAGTAGTTTTGCCCTGCCTTTTGTTAAACTGGTTTAATTAGATTGTAAATAATACTAACTATTTTAGTGCCTAATCTAAAATTAAAACTATGAAAAATGTATTCATTATATTACAGATATTGGCATTCTTTTACATATCCTACAAGATATGCCAATACGAAAAACCTATCAAAGAAGAGCTTCTCATCACCGAAGCTCCTAAACCGGAAGTTAATTATGAGCTAGAAATTCTAGCTAAGATAGTGGCAGCAGAAGCATTAGGCGAATCATTCCAAGGTAAATTAGCTGTCGCCTCTGTTGTTCTTAATAGAGTAGAAGCTAAGGAATTCCCTAACACCATCCAAGAGGTGATATACCAAAAGAATCAATTCCATGGCGTTAGCTCACCCCTATTTAATCGGCCGAATGAAGATTGCTATATTGCCGCTAAAAGAGCTTTAGAAGGCGCTATAATTACGGAAGCATTATTTTATGCTAATACCGACACGGCTACGAATAGAGGGTGGATAAAACATATCAAAAAACTATATCCAAACCAAGAAAAAATAGGAAATCACACATTTTATAATAAAAGCATTTAAATGGATTCTAATTTTTTGCGAGTAATCATCAATTCAGATGCTCAATATAATGAGCTGCAAAGCTATTTGGCATCTGAAGGCTTCACAGAAATGAACTGGGTAAAAGAGGTTTCTGAGCCTGTAAGGCATAAACCCGGTATAGGTATAGTGGGCATATCTAGGGGCGAAAAAACTGTCCATCAGATTAGCAATAAAATAATTGATGTATTGCGACGTTATCAAACTAGCATATATCCTGCGTATTGCACATACCATAACAATGCAGACCTGTTTGAATTTTTGGAAATACATAAAACCACCAAGAGGGTCTACAAGAAAAAGCGTATACTAGGAGCTGATGGAACTATATATGATTCAGCTATGGATTACTTATTGGTCAATCAGATTAGCCCTAGAAACATCCATGTGCTTTACAATGCTTTACACCATAAGAAAAAATATAAAGGAAAAGAAATAAGTTATTATGAGCAATCTTGAATTAGAAAAAAAGATTTATAATTTAGCATACAGGAGAGGCGTCTGTCTTTCTATTTTAAAATCAATTAAGATGAGATTAGATGATGAAAGTCTGACTTCTGAATTAGATGATGTTATCTCAGAACTTGATAAGCCTGTAGAGGAAAGTAAGTATAAGCTACCTGTATAAAAGGCGGCTAACGGAGGAGTGTATGGTGCGCTTTAATGGTTTTTACCACGTGTTGTGTGCTGTATGGCGACTTATACAACGAATGATGATTAAATGTACTAACGTAAAAATATTTAAAAATGTGTGATGGCAAAAATGGTTTTGAAAAAAACAAATTAATAAATGAAATTAAGGACTATCTGAGTAAGTTAGATTTTGCAGATAAAATTAATAGTATAAATGAAATACGAGAGGCTATACATAATGAGTCTCCTTTTAAAAATGAACCTGTTGATTTTGTAAAATGGGTAGTAAATAAAAATGTTGTTGCAAATGATTACAACCCTAACAAAGTCGCACCACCTGAAATGGAACTTTTAGAAGTCTCAATAATGAATGACGGATATACTCAACCTATTGTTACGTGGGATAATCCAGAAAAAGAAAAAATCGAAGTGATTGATGGGTTTCATAGGAATAGAGTAGGCAAAGAGTCTAAGGTTGTAAATCAAAGAGTGATGGGATACTTGCCAATTGTAGATATTCGAAAAGAACAGTCTGGGAAAAATGACAGAATTGCCTCAACCATAAGGCACAACAGAGCAAGAGGAAAACATCAAGTTGATGCTATGAGTGAAATAGTTATTGAATTAAAAAACAGAAATTGGACCAACAAACGCATAGCAAAACAGCTAGGAATGGATGAAGAAGAAGTATTAAGACTTTGTCAAGTTTCAGGGTTAGAACATTTATTTTCTGATAACGACTTCAGTAATGCATGGGAAAGTTCTGATAGCATTTGTGACTATGAACAAATATCTGATGATGTTACGGAAGATGAGTTAAACCTATACAGAATACCAAATGAAGGCGATACTAACAGAATATTTCATACTTACGATAAATGGGAATGTCACAAGGCAGGTTTTTATAAAAGCAAGAAAGAAGGAATGACAAAAGAAGAATGCTATTTAGAATATAAACGAATATTGTCAGACGGAGAACTATTTTCAAGCATTCTTGATAGGGTTATAATGGAATGGAAATATTCATGTGAACACTATTTAACAAATAAAAGTATGAATAGAATAGCATGGCTTGGTAAAGCAGCTGTATGTTATGAAACTGGAATACCCTCATCATATTCAGGAGCATTGTTTGAATTAGATGAGAATACTCAAAATGAATGTAATAATATAGCTTTAGAATATTTAAACAAGTGGTTAAGGAATAATAATATTGAAGAAATAGATATAAATGAAGCTGCTATAATTGGCAGACAAGTAGAACTTTATTAATATGGCAACAAAGAAATATTTAGACATAAACGTACTCCAGGCAACTAAAGAAAGGATAAGTAAAGTGTTTGATTCATTTGAAAAATATTACATAAGTTTTTCTGGTGGTAAAGATAGCACTGTAATGACTCATTTGGTTATGAATGAAGCTATTAAAAGGGGGAAAAAGGTAGGATTATTAATTATAGACTTAGAGGCTCAATACAAGCACACAATAGACCACATAAGAGAAATAGTTGAAGAATATAAAGAACATATAGATTTACATTGGTTTTGTGGAGAATTGTTATTGAGAAATGCAGTTAGTGACTTTCAGCCTAAATGGATATGTTGGGATGAAAATAACAAAAATATTTGGGTAAGAGAAAAGCCAAACGAATCATCAAATTTAGAACAATATGATTTTTATATTCCAAAAATGGAATTTGAGGAATTTATGGTTTTGTTCGGTAAGTGGTATGCAAATAATAAATTAACAGCTGGATTTATAGGGATAAGGGCTGATGAAAGTTTACATAGATATAGAGCTATTGTTTCAGAGAAAAAAAACTTAACATTCAATAATTACAAATGGACTACAAAATTGTCGAATATGTTATACAATGTCTACCCGATATATGATTGGAGAACTGAGGATATATGGGTATTCCATTCTAAAAACAAAAATTTATCTCATAATAAGATATATGACATGATGACAATGGCTGGAGTTAAATTAAGTAATCAAAGATTATGTCAACCGTTCGGTGACGACCAAAAAAAAGGACTTTGGCTTTATCATATTTTAGAAAATGAAACATGGTACAAGCTTCTTAACAGGGTTAGTGGTGTTAACAGTGGGGCATTATACATAAAGGAAAAAGGAAATATTAACGGATATAATGATGTAACTAAGCCAGTAAATCATACTTGGGAATCATATACTAACTATTTACTAAAGTCATTGCCTATAAAAATGCAAAAGCATTATAAGGAAAGGTTTGTTAAATTTATAGTAGGCTGGAAAAAAAGAGGATATGATAAAATACCAGATATTGCACCTCATGATTTAGAGGTTAAATGCTGGGCTCCAAGTTGGAAAAGAATGGCAAGATGTATATTGAGAAATGACTATTATTGTAAAGGACTTGGACAAACACAGCCAAAATCAGAGGCATATGAAAAATATAAGCAAATCAAAGAAAAACGGAGAATAGAAAATGAAATTAAACCTAACGGCTAAGGCTTTGCAATAGGTTTTCAAATAAGTAAACCACATAAATGTAATGGATGAGAAAGTCGCAATGCTTGAGAGAGCCAAGCAAGAAGCCATGAAGTGTTTAACTACACTAATATACATAAACCAATAATTGCATACAACGTTGAGTATAAACGGTCGTTTTAATGCCGTTTATACATTGTTGTGCGTAGTACGGATTTAATAGACGAAATATGATTGATTTACGAAATACTGATTGCCTTGATTTGCTAAAAAGCATTGACGATGGTAGTGTAGATTTAATTCTGCAAGACCCGCCATATAATACAACGCAATGTGATTGGGAATATGATATTGATTTACCTGTTTTATGGCAAGAATGGGAACGAGTTTTAAAGCCCGATGGTGTAATACTTATTTTTAGTGATGAGCCGTTTACGAGCCGTTTAATTATGTCAAGGCTTGGGTTTTTTAAATATAGAATAACTTGGGATAAGATGCAAGGAAGTAATTTTCTTAATGCTCACAAAATGCCATTAAAACAAACAGAAGATATTGTGATGTTTAGTAGGGTGAAAAACGGTGAATATACTTATAACCCTATATTAAAACCCAAGCCGAAACAAAACATAAGACCAATGGGAAACCCAAAGGATAAAAAGAAAAGCACTTACGGTGAGCATAAAGGCGAGTTCGCAGATGGTTATGACAATACTAAAAGTTACCCAACAAACTTAGTTAAGTTTAGTGGAAAGGCTGATGAATGCAACCCACTAAACAGATGGCACCCAACACAAAAACCTGTAGGGCTTTTAAACGAGTTAATAATAACATTTAGTAATGAAAACGACTTAGTATTTGATGGATATTCAGGAAGTGGTAGTACAGCCATTTCTTGCCATAAAACGAAACGCAGATTTATTGGCGCAGAATTAAATGAAGAATATTATAAAAAAGCAATTAGAAGAATAAAAGACGAAACATCTCAATTAACGATGTTTTAGTATTACGCACAACGCCCATATAAGAACCGTTTTAATGGTTTCTTATATATCGTTATCTTTTCTTCTTACTCTTCTTCTCTTGTTTCTTTTGCGCCTTAATTATCTTTTGTGCCTTCGGAATCATACTAAAAAAAGTTGGGTAATTCATTTGCATTAAATCCATCCTGCTGTATGGCAAATGTGTAGTAAGGAATAGCATTAAATCTTCGTAATCCTTATCTATCCTCTTGATATTGTCAATTATCTTTTCCTTGTACTTGCCATTCTCTTCTACTAGCTCAAGCGTAAACTCATATGGATACCTTGACCTGTTCTTTTGTTTTCCTTTCTTCTTGCCCGACCTTAAGTATGGCCCTATATCTTTGTAGAACGTTTCAATACTTCGCGGGCATATAAAAAAAAAGACTCCATATCCATATCAGTCTTCCAGTCGTTTATCTTCTTAGCTTGATGTGTAAGGTCGATAATAGTTGCATCCTCATTATCTGTGACGATAAACAAGGCACAAAACTCTAAAAGCAACTCATGACTGGTCGAGTGGTTTCTTTCTAGAAAATGCTGTGCCTGTGTGCATATATTGCTAAGCAGGTTGTAAGCCTCATATCTATCACCATCGGTTTTAGCATTCTTGTATCCATCACGGATTTTTATCAATGCTCCAACGTGGTCCTGAAAGGTACTAGCAATTAATATCTGAGGAACAAGCTGCTCAAAGCGCTTAGAGCGTTCGTATCCCATTTTCTTTTGATATAAATAGTATTTTGTGCCATTGCTTTCAAAAGAGCCTGTAGTGAAATCTATAGGCTTTGCATCGGTTGTGTTTTTAGCGGTCTTTATCATTTAAAACCTTTTGTAATTCTGTAAAAATTTAGCTATCGTTAAAGCCAAGCATATATAAAAGAACAGGTCAATTATACACATAGCTAAATGGTTGAATCTAGAAAGGCATATAATAGTGAACCAATAGAAAGAATTGCATGGCGCACACCCTACAAATGCTTTATATGCAAGTCTAGGCAATTTCTCTGCCGCCCATTTATCGATTACTCCACCAATACCATCTGCATCGGTGATTACATGGACCCAAGCGAAAGCAATAACTGCTGCTTGTAATGAAATAAGTAATAGGTCAATTTTCATATTTTACGCAATCTATGTTAGTTATCTTAATTTCATCTAAGCAATTAAGATAAACGGTATATCTGACCGGGATGGTTATTGATAACACTTCGTAAGGGTAGAAATGCAGGTACTGGCTATTACCATAGGAGTATTTTGCAAATAATGCAAGTGTAGCGGCATCATTATCAATTGTAACATTACTTGTTTTTATATTGTGCGCCGATGCTGTGGAACCCCAATTCTTCTGATTAAAGATAGATACAAGCTGCTGCATACACCTACCTTTTATTGTTGTTTGCTCAACACCTATCTTCTTTAAATTAAGCCATGCAATTAGCTTAATATCAGTTTGGTATCGGCAGTAATTAGTTTTGCCTACACCGTCAACAAGTGTTTCACTCTGCGGCTGCTCGAAATACATTATACTCTTTATACTCTTATCTGGAATAAGAAATTTATAACGCTTTTCCGCTAATAGCTTTGTCTGGTCACTATCGCTAGGTGTTGATATATAATGCGCTACCGCAACGGTCCTATCAGCAACATTAGGCTGAACTATCCTAACAGGCTTTGCAAGGCCGCCATATCGTTCAACCCATGCCAACTCGGTTACTTCAGGCTCAAACTTTTCTATTATTTCGTTAATCATATTAGATTATATTTTCTAAGAAATTCTTCATAATTCTCAAGGTAGATTTCTAGTACAATTTCTAATTCTTGTTTTGACAATTCAACTATCCTATCATCACGACCTTTTCTTTTTTGTAATGCCTCTAAAAAACCTAGCCTCTCAGCATATACGGCACTCTTAGGTTTCATGGTCACTTCTATTTTCTTACCGTCATCCTTTGTAATTATAGGTGACAAATCTGACATAGTTCTACCTGTAGCCGTCCAATTTATATTCCTATTGGAACTTAATTTTTGCTTCTTATTCTTAAAATACTGTGAATTGTATGTTCCGAAGCTTGCACCATCTACCGTCTTCCTGTCGGTTTGCACACGTTTTCGAATTAGCGCAATACCATCCAGTGTTGACTCTAATGCAGCCTTTCGGTTAAACTCTGGAAGCTCATCGAGCATTAATTTCAAATTCTGTGAAAACTCCTTTGGACTCATTGTGACTATTAACCTATAAAGATAAACAAAAAATTGTTAACTTTATAGGTTGTAAAATCAAACTAAATGAAGTATCATCCATCAGATTGGTCGGTGAGTTCCATCCCTAGAATTTATAGGTGGTCTTTTTATATATATCATTTAGGCGGATACCTTGAAGCCTTGCGAAGAAACAATGATAAACGTAGTGAGAATGATATTATTATAGAATGGATGGATATTTGGAATATAACAGACGTAGACATCCCGATAGATACGCTAAGAGGGCAAAAATGGAAGTATCACAAAGATTCGAAAGAGTTCCTCCAATACCTTGACACGTTTTTGTGTGATAATATAGAAAAATTGAAGTCATTAAAGTATTTACAAAAAGAAAACCAAAAGCTAAAATGTATCATCGAGGAACTGACTGCGAAACAATGAGATTCTCAGAATTAGGAAAGGATAAACCATACCTAGGCAAGGAAGATAATTTTCAAATTGAAGTCGCTAAACTACTAGACTGGAAAAAGCTGCTTTGGATGCACGTCGCTAATGAAAGGCGGACTTCACCTATGCGAGGTGCAAAGCTCAAAAAAATGGGAGTGAAGGCAGGTGTACCAGACATATTTATCCTAGAAACTAGGCCGAGAATCGCAATAGAATTGAAAGTGAAAAATGGAAGACTAGGTAGTAATCAAAAAAGGTTTTTAGAGGAGTTATCTCTTGCCGGTTGGGATTGCTATGTATGTTACAACATGGATGCTGTATTATCAATTTTGAAAAAATACAAGATATGAGGTTAATAATTAAACAATATTTAAAAATATGCAAATATGCCTAGAGGAAATTTAAAGAATTTTGGTAAAGGTTTGAGAACCAATACTTTTAAGGAAAGGCCACAGGATGCAGGTAGACCGCACGGTAGTAAGTCGCTTGTCACAATGCTGAAAAAGCAGCTATTCAATGGTGAGCAAACTATTGATATTAAAGATGCAGAGGTATTAGATGAAGATGGAGAGCCTACCGGGCAGAAAGTTGATGTAAGGGTTTCAATGGTATCTTCAGAGGCGTTAATACTTCACTATGTCAAGAGGGCTTTGAAATCTGATATTATCCTTAAAGATGCTATTAATAGGATTGACGGTATGCCGAAGCAGTCGATAAGCCACGAAGGTGCTGAGACGAATATAGTTATAGGCCATGATGTTATTCGTGCCGATGAAATAGACTTGAAGAAGAAAAAGAAAAAGTGACTAAAATCGTCACATTAGGCGTTACGAGTGATAACTTAAATTCACCTGTGATTCAAGATTATCTAAAGAAGGATAATGTCATAGGTGTGCCTGATATATTCCTATCTGAATGGAATAATCAGAGTCCATTCCAAATCTGGTACGGTTCAAGATATAGTGCGAAGTCATACACAAAGGCGATTCAATACCTTTTACTTTGTTCCGGTGAGCAGTATTTCAGAGGCATATTTATGAGGTATGCGAAAGTAGCTGTTAGGAATAGCCAATACCAACTATTTAAAGACGTATGCGAGATGAAACCTATCTTAAAGGATTCATTTCGATTCTACGATTCACGCCTTGAGATTGTACACCTTGAAACAGGCAATAAGATGTTCGGCGGCTCTTTTGAAGACCCCGGAAAGGTGATGTCAATTGCTGATGTAACAAGGTTATGGCTAGAAGAGCCAATCACGCATCACCATGAAATCAATGTAAAGGATATCGTGCATATGCAAGGTTCATTGCGTTCAAGGCATGATATAGAGCCTATTATTGACCTGACATTTAATCCTATATCTGTTGATACTGATATATATAAGCAGTTCTTCGATGAAAAGAATGCTGATAAATACAGGGCGTTAAGGCTTAAAGCTAATTATGATGACAATCCATTTTGTCCTAAGAACAGGATTGAATACCTTGATGACTTAAAACGAATCGACCCAGAGCAGTATGAGGTGGATGGTCGTGGAAACTGGGGTTCTGTGAAGACAGGCTTGGAATATTACAATAGATTTAAAAGGGCTGACCATGTAAAGAAGTTACCGGTATTACAAAAAGCTATTCATGTGACAATGGACTTTAATGCAAATCCTTATATGGCTGTTGGTGTTTGGCAAATAGATGATACAGGAAAGCGTATAAGTCTCAATAAGATAAAGGAGTATGCAATGAAGTCTCCATCCAACACTGTTGAGGATTGCATTGATGTCGTTGTATCGGATTTTGAAGAGTACTTTAAATATGGATTATTCTTCTACGGTGACGTCCACGCTAAACGAACTACAATGTTAAGAGATAAGCGTTCGTTTCTAATGGCTATTATAGAGTCGTTTAAAGGCTATTTATACCGGGGTGATATAAGAATACCTAATTCCAATCCGTTGCACTCAGAGAGGCGCAGATTGATTAACAGGGCTTTATCAGGTGCATACAAGTATGACATTAACATTGACGAGAAGTGTGAGTTGTCTATTGCTGATTTTCAGAAGGTTCAGATTAATGCTAATGGTGCTAAGTTAAAAGCAAAAGATAAGAACGGTTTTGAAAGGTACGGCCACTTCTCTGATGGTGATGATTATATCTTGCACTACCTGCATCATCATTATTTACCGCAATAGATGTTCTTATTAAACTAGTTTAATTAGATTTTGCTATAAAGCTCTTATATTTGAATTATAATTAAACAAATAAAAATTATGAAAATTCAAGATTTAAAAGTAGGGCAAATTTTAAAAGAAGGTAGATTTGAAGTGGAAGTTGTTTCAGTAAAGGATGTTAGATTTGAGGTTCAGTATATTTCTGGTGCTTGTTGGACTTATAACCAATCTGATTTGGATAACAATACATTAACTTCATACATAGGATAATGAGTAAAGACTTAATAAATTAAAAACAGACAAAAATGAAAATTCAAGCAAAATATTTCTTATTAAACTAGTTTAATTAGATTTAAGCGCAAAGCTCTTATATTTACATTGTAATTAGTAACAAAACAAGACTTAAATAAATAACATAGAACCTTCGTGAGATTGAGGGGCGGTAATCGAAAGGTTGCTGCCCTTTTTGTTTTTAAGGCCATTTTAAGGGATTCTAATGGGTTTTAATTGTAAAGTAGTGTATTGCTATGGTTTTAAGTGTAGAACTCGTTATAGAGCAAATTTTAAAAAGGTTGATTTTGTGTTAGAAATTGGTGTGCGCCTACTTCTTAAAAGAAAGAAAGGGCGCAAGTGTTCGAAGCACTAAACGCCCTAAATTTTATTGTTATGATGAGACAAAACTACTCTAATAGGAGCAAAATATAATTAACAAGTGTTAATTATTTGGACAGCTATAATGATATATATTTGCCGATACAAAGGCGATTCCTTTTTAGCGTCCAAGTTAGAATACTTACACGAGTCGGAGGAATCATAAAGCCTGCGGAAGACTGCCAGACGTTGCACCGCCAATCGTAGCTACAGAACTCACGCGAAATGTCTGGGGAGGGGATAGACCAGATTCTGCAAGTTGTAGAACTGCCCTGAGAGAGTTGAGCATAATCATTGTTGTCTTTGTAGGTTGTGTGCCTGCTGACATCCATGATAGGGACAAGGCAAAGAGAGTAGTTACCCAAACAGGATTGATTTCTTTTTTTTAAAGACTTCTTTTCTGTATTGGGGAACCTACGCCTACTTCTAAACCAATCCTTGAACTGGCAATTATTAGTATTATTTATTACTATTATTAATTTAATCAATATAATCATGAAAGAAGAATTTAGAAACATAAAAGGCTATGAAGGATTGTATCAAATATCCAACTTAGGAAAAGTGAAGAGTTTAAAAAGGAAGCTTTCAGATGGTAGGAAGCTTAAAGAAAAGATTTTAAAACCGCAAACAAATAATTGTGGTTATCTTCGAGTGAATCTTTATAAATATAGGAAAATGAAAAGCTTTCTGATTCATCAATTAATGGCGATGGCATTTTTGAATCACATTCCTAACGGCCACAAAAGTGTAGTCGACCATATCGATAATGACAAGAATAATAACAGGCTCGAAAATTTACAAATCATAACAAGTAGGCACAATTTAAGTAAAGATAAAAAAGGTGGCTCTTCTGAGTACACGGGAGTTAGTTGGTCTAAAGCGACGTCTAAATGGAGGTCACAACTTACAGTACAAGGCAAGGTATTACATTTAGGATATTTTGAATTTGAATTAGATGCAGCCGAAGCTTATCAAAAAGCCTTGAAGGTCATTCTAGCTAATCCCAAAGTTACTTACGAGCAAATGAAAGCTTTGAGAAAGAAAGGATTTTTCCTATGATTTTGCCGCAAAACAACACTAAAGAGGTTTTAGTTTATCTTTGCTGTTATGATTATTTACATAAATGATGAGCAAACCTTAATCAACCGATGGCTAAACAAAGTTTCAGAAGGCGAATACTTTGCAAATAAAACTGAAGCAGTCAAATTGACTGAACTATGGCGGTCTTTATGTTTTGGTGAGAAACAAGGTGAGATACTCGTTATGGGTAAGACTGGTGATGATAAGAAAAAGAAGAAATCCTACCAAGAAGAGGCAATCCATAGAGAGAATGTAACAAACTCAAAAACGCCTTATGTCTTCAATCGGCTTAAGACTGTGTTTCTAGAAGTAGACCGAGCAGATGGAAAGAAGGATATTATAGAGCTAAACGGTGAAGAAGAGTCTAAAGAGATAAGAGCGCTTAATGATAAAATGTCAATGTTTCATGGTGAAATGGACGTAGATGATTATCTAGATGAGCGGTTTGCCGACTGGCTGTGTGTTGAACCAAATAGCTTTTTACTAATAGACTTTTATAGCTTTGATCATATTACAGAGAAGGCCAGTTCCTATCCTTTGCATATACCTGTGGCTGATGTAAGGGATTTTCAACACCATCATGGTTTATTGCAATACCTAGCATTTCAAACAAAGGCGAATGAGGTTGTTACATATGAAGGCGAATCACATCAAGTAGAATTAACAATAGAATGGTTATATACCGATAAAAGTAGATTTAAGTTATTCCGGAAACCTAAAGGATATGAGTTAAAGCCGGGTGAATCAATTGTAAGATTAAAGCGAGGTAAATCAGAAGAGGCTAAGATATACGATACACAAGGCAATGCCTTTGACGTGTATGACTTATCTGTAGGATCCTCTGATGAGCTTGTTGACTATGTGATTGATACTTCTATGGATGCAGGTTTTACCTCCGTGCCTGCTATGCGTATAGGTCAAAGACCTCATCCTGAGTACAAGAATTTAGCCGATAGTCTTTTAAGGCCTGCAAGAGAGCGATTCATTGACCTAGCACAGAAGAAATCTAACTTCGATGTGACTATGGCCTTGCATGGTATAGCACAGAAGTTTGTATATGTCGAAAGGTGTGATTATAGGACTGAGAAAGGATTAAGGTGTGAATCTGGTTATATCGGTGGCGATGTATGTCCATCGTGTGAAGGAACGGCGAAGAAGAAACTACATAAATCGGAGTTTGATGTAATTACGTTGGAATTGAAATTGGACGAGTCAGGCATTTCTCAGCCTATTGATTTAAGCCAGTTGGTGCATTATGCCGAATATCCACAGGCAGTGATAGACAAGCACCATGAGGTTGTAAAGGAATATGAGGCTGATGTGAGTTTAGGATTATTCAATACCAATATATTCAATAGAGAACAGTTGGTTGCCGCTACAGCAACAGAGATTAAGGCCAATCTCACACCTGTCAATAATGTACTTTACACACAATATGCAAGACCTAAGTCACAGTTATGGGAGTTTGTAGTTAGGCATATTGCACATAATGCACAGATAGGTGATAGGCAGTCCTTAAAAATAATGAGGCAATACCCCACAGATTTTGGCTTAGAATCATATCAAGAACTATTAACATACCTAAAGGAAGCAAAGGCATCTAATGCGCCTAGATTTATTATCCGTGACTTTGAGGTCGCTATAATGAAGAAGCTGCACAAGGATGACGTTGAGGCAGTATCTAAAATGATGGTTATAGAGCGATATAAGCCTTATAATGATAGGTCGGAGGCTGATAAGTTGCAATCGCTTTCGCAACTTCCTGAGTATGACCCTAAAAGGATTTTGAACCTATATTTTGATGATATAGTAAGAGATATAGAATTACAAGAGCCATATTTTTACAGGATGCCACATGATACATTGACAATAATGTTTGAAGAAAAGGCAAATGAGTATATGGCAAAGTATCAAAGCTATAAAGATGCATCACTTCCACCAGATATAGATGTAATGGATGTGGAAATTGAAGAAGAAGAGGATGAGACCGAAGTACAGTAAGGCAAGAATATCATTAGTTTCAAAGCTGGAGCAAGCTTTGTCAGGCAAAGTAGAAGGATTGCAACGGAATTTCTATAATCTCGTATTGGATTATTATAGGTCTAAATTGTCTGTTAGCGAAAATGTTATAAAAAATACAAAATCTAACCTAAATATAGCAACCGATTTAAGCGCCTTAGAGGAGTCTTTTTTTAAGAAGCAGACTAGCAAGCTATTAGTATGGATTGCGCGCCGTATGGTAGAGGTAAATGGTGTTAATCGGCAATATTTCAAAGCTAATTCAAACGATTATAATAGAAATGTAGTAAAGAGAGTAGAATCTAATATGTTAGCTGCTTATGGCATCAAGGTCGGACCAAAGAAAGTGACGATAAAAAAAGGAGGTTGGCTTTACTCTCTTGGTCAATTTAAAGACCCTTACATGAGGGTAAAACAAGAGGCTTTGAACGCTGTAAGGGCTGGCATATCATTAGATGATTTTAGAAAGACTATTAAGAGTGCGGTTGTAGATAGCAAGACGCAGAGTATAAAACGCCACTTTTACACTCATGCTAATGATACATTTGCTGAGTATAATAGACAAGCTTCTAAGCAGTATGCCGATAAGTTGAATATGAAGTATTTCATGTACAATGGGGGCGTAATTGATACTACAAGATTATTCTGTGAGAACCGAGATGGTAAGGTTTTTACCAGTGAAGAGATTGATGATTGGCATTTACTAATAAATAGAAAGGACGGACCACAATGGTCAGGAGGTATTTATGACCCTTATGTTCATTGTGGAGGCTTCAATTGTAGACACGACCTTGACCCTATAAGCGAAAAGCTTGCATTCCGTCTAAGACCAGAATTAAAAAGTACATTTGGCAAAGAAAGAAAGAAAAAATAGGCAATTAATATCAACCAAAATCGAATTTATATGCAAGAAATTTACAAGGCGATTCCGGGCTATGAAGGCCTCTACGAGGTGAGCAATATGGGCAATGTGAAGAGTCTGTCTAGGGTGGATTTAAGAGGTCATCGTGTTAATGAAAGAATAAGAAGACCAACTCTAGTTATGGGTTATCCGAGAGTGTGTTTAAATAAAGATGGGAAGAAGAAAAATTTCATGATTCACAAATTAATGGCAATGGCTTTTTTGGGGCATAAGCCTAACGGTCACAAAAAGGTAATCGACCATATAAACAATATCAAAACAGATAATAGAATTGAGAATTTACAAATTACAACCAATCGCCATAACGTAATTAAAGATACAGATAGAGGTGTCTCTAAGTATGTTGGAGTATGTTGGTTTAAACCAACATCTAAATGGTTGTCAAAAATTCGAATCCAAGGCAAACAATTACATCTAGGTTTATTCGAGGATGAGTTAGAGGCTTCAAACGCATACCAAAAAATGTTGAATGCAATTCAATCCAATCCAGATTTAACTTATGATGAGGCTAAAAAAATCAAGGAAGCTATATGATAAGAAATTCCTATAAGTTTTACATAACCTTTCCTTCAGGTATAGCCGAAGTGTTTCCTCTCAATTCGACCTTGACTTTCGTGGATGAATATAACACCGCCTACAACGCATTTAGAAAGAAACTTGATACTGAATTAGTTTTCAGAAACACAGATGAGCATAAAACTTTTGATGCTTTCGCAGCTCTAGATAATATGCAAAATCAGTGCTATGAGGTAGACCTGCAAGTACAATACTCCTCAGACGGTGAGAACTTTAGCCTTGCGTATACTGGCCTAATCCCCTTAAAGAAAGGCAAATATAATTTTAGTGAATGCACATTCAAAGTGAAGCCAGAAATAAATGATGTATTTAGCTGTATAAATAAAATCGCAAAAGTTGATTTTAACCTTTTAAGAATCCCTGAGAAACAAAGAATATCAACCGTCGAGGGGGTTGTTGAATGTGATATAGTAAATACGGCTAATGGAAACGTTCCTGTTGCACCTGATGGTGTCGGCTGGGCAATATCAAACACCGAATTAACATACTATTTTGATGACCTTGTTCTTCCTAGTTACTCCTACACATTTTGCAGGATAAGATACAACGGCACGGAATCCGACCCGGCAGGATTTACGCTTGACCCTGACGGGAACTATTATGCGCCGCCTAACTTAGCCGACCCCATCACTTTTTCGACACCGGTATTTTATATTGAACCTACACAAATAGACAGCCAGTCATCTGTTCAAGTAGGTGAAAAGGTCACAACCACACTAAAGATTGTTAATATAGATATTGATAACGGTGTGGCCTTAGAAGGTATATTTGACCTATTCTTTGCCGATTGTGGTATTACCTTAAAATCTGATTTCTTTAATATCAATGCGGACGGTACAGCTCCAGACAATGGAGCATATACATATGCAGAGAACTACCTACAGGAGCTTATATTTCTACAGGCTTCGGATGTGGTCCGTGCCGACAATGAGGAGTTTAAGAATGCGACTAGATTCAATATAACATTTGAGAAGTTTTGGAGTAATATAAAACACCTTAACCTGCAAATGATAGATGAAGGTAGTAATGTTTTGAGGATAGAACATATATCATATTCTGAAGAGAATCTAATGTTAGACCTTACACAGCCTAAATTCGAGAAGCATATGGTCGGCAAGTCGGAGTATAGTTATGAGCAATCTAATATACCGAGAAAAGAAGTGTTTAGTTTTAAGTATGCTACAGGTGTTGAGGCTTATGATTTCGATGATGCCTTTATTGATTATGATAGTAATTGCTCGAACGAGGATGAGAAGAAATACACAATGGCTGAGACAATTACAAATATAGGGTATTTATATAGTAACAGCTCTATTGAGAATGATATCGACAAGATGAAAGGCGTTATGTGTATCGTCAGTACTAATTCTGGGTCAATTAATAACAGTACAGGCGCAATTACAGGGGTTAGTGTGCTAAATGCAGCGATGTCATTTGCGAATATAATACAGGCGCTTTGGTTATGGAAAAGGCCATTGATGTCAGGCAATATGAATGGCCGTGTAACTCAGTTCTTAAGTAGTACACGAAATAAAAAGCAGACAGCAATTCAAATCCCTATGATAAAATCAGATTACTTTGAGGTATTTAAGCCGCAGGATTTAGTGCGCACAATTATAGGGTGGGGTGAACCTGTAAGTGTTAAGTATGAAACACCACAAGATATTTTAGAATTAGAATTAAATCATTAATATGGCTTGCAGATGGAAGTTGACATGGGAGGACGATTGTAACACAGTGTTATATTCTGGATTAGCAGAGGCGCTAACCGAGTTAGAAGAGGAAGTAATTGACTTTAAACCTGTACAAGCCGAAACCATAACAGAATCAATTCAAGATGGACAAGGAATTGAGAGCATTGTATATTCAAAAACTAGGTCAAGATACAGAAGTTCGTGGGTTCTAACAAATGATGAGATAGAGGTCATACAATATATTAAGATGTATCAAACAATAAAATTAAATGATACTTTCGATGTCATTGAATATGATATAGACCCTAGTTCGATAGAGTTTGAAATACTAGGCAGTGAATTAGATTATGAGCGTGAGGTGATAATGTCATTTAGTCTTGTGGATAGTT
>Ga0208645_1000400_pt1 | contig 48298 bp, 60 predicted proteins | sample VirMetDEL_Sep_01_FD_184519 | JGI IMG/M metagenome (GOLD analysis project Ga0208645, IMG submission 184519) | Aqueous microbial communities from the Delaware River and Bay under freshwater to marine salinity gradient to study organic matter... | ecosystem: Environmental > Aquatic > Marine >... | reverse complement strand
ACGCTGTAGCTGTCAGGGTAGGCGCTGTAGCACTAGGCCAATCAACAGACGTAGGCCACGTTACAGTGTACCCAGAGGCTCCAGAGTCTTGGACAACCTTGAGTGACATTGCGTAGGCTGTGCTGTCTTGAATTTCAGTATCAGCAGAAAAATAAGCAAATATAGTATCTGAAGTACTATGAGCAAGAAAAAGTTTAGTGCCAGAATCACCAAAAAACATTCCAACCGGCCCTTCAGACATAATTCCTGACATACTAAATGAAACAGAATCATAACTTGCTGTAGATATATCGTATGCTGTGCTAAGGCTATATTGATATACGGCGTCTCCACTAAGACCAGTAACAAACATTTTTGTACCATCAGCATTAAACGCTATTGAATATGGAATAGTATCTTGAGAACTTACTGAAAAGGTTTTAGAAGCGTAACTAGCTGTGCTTAAATCCCATGCAGTTGATAAAGTATATTGAAATAGGGCATTTGAAGTATTCCCTGCAATGTACATAGAAGTTCCGTCTGGTTTAAACACAATTCCGTTTGGACTCGTGTCTTGCCCAGCAACACTTAAACTTACTGAATCATAACTGGCGCTACTTATATCCCATGCGGTGCTTAAACTGTATTGATAAACAGAATCTCCTAACGCGCCTACTAAAAACATTTTTGTTCCGTCAGGCTTTAAAAATATTCCAGTTGGGCCACCGTCTTGTCCAGATACATCTAATGTTTTTGAAGCATAACTAGCGGTGCTTAAATCAAAAGCAGTTGATAATGTATACTGATGCACAGTATCAAGAGTACCAGAAGCTATGACATACATTTCTGTCCCGTCTGGTTTAAAATGAACATCTATTAAATCACCAACCCTAGATGCAACATTTAATTTATCAATAAACGTAGGATTAGTTAAATCATAAGATGATCCTGAAACTGCTGTCGTAGTTCCACTTGAAGGTGGGTTACTAAAAACAACAGTTGTGTTTGAAGATAATTGTGTTGCAAAAACATTAGCGTTTTCACAGTTAAGAGTTGTGGTATTAGACGTAGAAGAAGTACTATATTGAAAAACAGCATTTGCATCTGAATCTATTACATAAACTTTATCGCCTGTGGCGCTGAAATGAAGTCCTTGTGGCCCCGTAACTGTTGTGCTTTCTGAATCTATATCATAAAAAACAGAGTCATAAGACGCTGTACTAACGTCATAAGCAGTAGACAAAGAATATTGATAAAAACCACCAAGAACACCTGTAGCATCATTTATAACAATTAACCGTGTGCCATCAGAATTAAATCGGATTCCGTGTGGATCATACGCTTCGTTTGCTACGTTAAATGCTTTGTTTTCGTAAGAGGCTGTGGATAAGTCCCAAGCGGTACTTAAAGCATATTGATAAACAGTGTCTTGACTGCCTACAACATACATTTTAGTTCCGTCTGGTTTAAATTCTAAACCTTCTGGGTCTGCTCCAGTGTAAGTGCCTAAAACAAGATTAACAGAGTTATAAGAAGCTGTAGAAACATTCCATGCCGTACTTAAATCATATTCCCAAATAGTGTCAGTACTGTCTCCACCTACGTACATTTTGGTTCCGTCTGACTTAAAATAAAGTGTACGAGAACCGGGAGCTTGAGTGCCAACATCAAACAATACACTATCATAAGAAGCTGTAGATAAATCAAAGGCAGTGCTTAAAGAATATTGTCTAACTTCGTCTCCACCTTCTCCCATAACATAAAGTTTTGTGCCGTCTGGCTTTAAAAACAAATCTTTAGGTTGAGTAGGAAGACTACTACTAAAACTTACAGAATCGTAAGATGTGTTTGCAATATCGTAATAAAGCGTAGAGCTTGAATTAGAAACAGTTTTAAAAGTCTCGTTATAACTATCAACTAGCAATTCGCCTGTGATGTCTACGTCGCCTGTGTAGCTAGCGCCTACCTTCGTGGCAAGGTCAGATTGAACGCTGCTGAATTGAGACTGGATCGCAGAGGTAACACCAGAGAGATAGTTAATCTCAGAGGCGGTTGCGGTGACTCCAGTAATCTCAGAGAAGCTAACCTGGCCATCAGCCAGGACACCACTGCTAATGATGTCCGCAAAATCTCTTGCCCTGCTCATATTTTTACTCCGGTTTGGTAGGCCAGGTTATTTCGCCGGGGAAACCGGCCTGCTGTGGCACATCTCTAAGTGCTTGCCTGTAAGCTGTCATTTCTGCTGATACATTAACGTCAGCTAATCCAAAGTGGTCTGTAGCCTTTAAGAGATCGTCCCGCTTAGTCCTAGCTTGTGACTTTTGTTTGTTCAGGATTTGCTCTTCGACAGATACCACCGCATTTGTTTTTTGATCCGTGTACTCTTCAAAGTCTGCGACAATTTTCCATTTTTCTCGCCAAACGCCATCCACCTCTTCTACGCCATCAGGTTCAGCATGGTAAAACTCGTCCGTATCGGGCATATCTGTTCTCTGAATTACTTTTACACCTAACGCTTCAGCAGACGAGTCATTCAAAGGAAGTCCAAACGAAACATTAGGGTTTAGTTGCTTTAACTGATCTTCGTTAATAACTTCATTTGTATCTATTTTCAGGTATTCCATTTCAACTTCCCTTAAAAAGTTATAGTCCCGCTAGACGTAAATACATAAATTTTGTAAGAGCCATAATTAATTAAGGTTGGGCTTCCTGTTATAGCTGATGCGGTTTTTAGTGAGCGAATAATTACGGTTCCATCTCCGCCTGCTCCGCCTGTTTCTCTAGCGGTACTTCCATGACCGCCTCCACCGCCTCCAGCACCTTGACCATCAGTGCCTGCGGTAGGAACGTAGCTTCTATTTCCGCCGTTTCCGCCTCCGCCTTGTCCTCCATCTCCACCGTCACCAGTATATCCACCACCACCTCCACCAGCGCCGTAACGTCCGACTGCTCCCGTAATGGTGCTTATCCAGCCATTTCCGCCTGAACCGCCTTGAGTAGAGGTATAGTTATAGCCGCCACCATCAGCGCCACCGCCTCCGCCAGCGTTTGAATACGGGTATCCTTCTGGGCCATCTCCGCGCCCTCCAGCAAAGCCGCGATTAGCATTTAAAGTCCCAGAAAAACCTGTTATCCCAGAACCAGAACCAGTTGCAGACCCTCCAGTGCTAGGAGATGTTTGCAAATCTCCACCACCGCCACACCCGCCTGTCATGTTAGCGGCTGAAGTATTGCTTCCCCCGCCAACGCCACCGCCTATTGCGGTTATGTTATATGACCCATTTTGTCCACTAACACTAAACTGAGAAGTCCCTCCTTTACCGCCAGTGCCAGCCCCGCCACCGCCAACAGTAACGGCATACAAAACCGTAGTTGACAATGTAGCGTTAGTTACATGAACAACACGACCGCCACCACCGCCACCACCAATGTTGTTATTTGCGCCGTTGCCGCCGTTTCCACCCCCTCCAACAACTAAAATGTCAGCACTAAAATCTTCAGCACCTGAGGCTCCAATTTGCATTAACTTTCTGGAAGCACTCACGACATATCCTGACCAGAGGTAAATCCGTAATAGTTTGTGCCGCCGTCATAAGTAATAAAAACAAATACATCTACATCGCCAGAGCCAGTGCTAATTGTTGGCGCAGTTCCACCAGCCCACTTAACTGCTGCAGGCCATGTAATTGTTCTAGCTGTAACGTCTTGAGTTACCTTTAACGTAAACGAAGATGTTTTACCTGTAGCCGCTGGATTGCTAAACGTGTAAGTCGTGTTGCCTGACAGCGTATGGGTAAAGTTATCGCCGTCTCTTAGGTTTATTGTTACAGATGTTCCGGACAATGCCGTTGATTCTTCAATCGTTCCATTGTCAAAAGTCACTACACCATTAGCATCTGCTGTCACAGCTTTAGAAGCCTCTGAAGTTCCTAGAGTTGTTACATCCAAATAATTTATTTCTGCTGTAGTAGCTGTAACACCGTCTAAAATGTTTAGCTCTGCTACTGTCGCAGTGATTCCAGATAATGTGTTGATTTCTGAAGCAGTAGCCGTGACACCAGCAAGAGTGTTGATTTCAGATGTAGTAGCCGTAACGCCATCGAGGAGGTTCAGCTCAGCCGCTGTGGCCGTTAGGCCCAGGTTTAACAGCGCAGTTGCGGCGCTGGTTAGATCCGAAAGGTTTGATGCTTTCGCCAGCGCGGTAGAAACATTGAACGTGCCATACGCAACAATAGAAATCTGATCCCCAGAAACAGCCGCGCTACCGAGTACAACAGTGTTGCCGTTGGTTGCCGTAAAGTCAGTCTCCGCGAGCTTGATGCCGTTCATGTAAACATCTACATAGCCGGGGTCATAGGTAGCCGGGAAGGTGGTAGTGGATCCGGTGTACGAACCAGAGCTGGTGCCAACCACATACTCTGCTCGCTCAGAGGTTCCGTTTACGGATGAGCCCGCGTTCTGAAAGCCAGAGCTTCCGTACACCTTCATAGTGTTTGTGCTGGTGTCGAACCACAGATCACCCGTGGTCGGGCTTCCTGGTGCTGTTGCAGAGATGAAGTAGGTTTCTGCAAAAGCGTTGACGTCAGTAATGTTTGTCGCGACTGTATTTACGTTAGCGATATTTGTAGCAACCGTAGAGACATTCCCGCTAGTCGCATAATACTTCGCAGAGTAATCAACTCCATCTACGGTTCCGCTGGTTTTGGTCGCCCAATCCTCTGCCAGTGTGGCTGACGTAGAAGCATTGGTTTCGCTCGTACTGGCGTTTGTTTCACTGGTCGCCGCATTGGTCGCGCTGGTCGCGGCCGCTGTGGCCGATCCTGCCGCCGCAGTTGCACTAGTAGCGGCATTTGTCTCGCTAGTCGCCGCCGCCGTTTCGCTCGCCCCTGCGTTAGTTTCACTGTTAGTGGCGTTAGTGGCGCTAGTAGCCGCGTTGGTCTCGCTAGTAGCGGCATTAGTCTCACTGGTGCCTGCGGCAGTAGCCGATGATGCCGCCGCTGTTGCACTTCCAGCCGCCGCAACCTGGCTGGCCGCTGCGGCAGTCGCGCTAGTGGCCGCGTTAGTCTCGCTGGTAGCCGCTGCTGTTTCACTTGCGGCCGAATTGGTTTCGCTTGTGCTGGCGTTAGTCTCAGACGTTGCGGCATTAGTTTCGCTCGTAGCCGCGTTAGTGGCAGACGTAGCCGCCGCTGTCGCGCTCGAGGCCGCATTTGTCTCGCTAGTTAGCGCTGCCGCCGCACTCGCCGCCGCCGCAGTCGTGCTAGGGGTGATGTACGCCAGGGCCGCAGCTTCTGCCGCCGCAATAATTACCGTCTCAGCATAGAGCTTGGTGGTAGCGTGTTCATTGGCGGTTGGAGTGCCTACGGGAACCGGATCGGAAAAGCCCTGGCCGGAAGAAACAGGAGTAGGCAGCTTGTCGAAAGCCGACTCAACATAGTCATAGCGCGTGTTGATATCAGCCGCTCGCGCCAGCTCACCAGCCTGTAGCGCCGTTAGCGTTGGTACATAATTGTTAGGCACTTCTTAGCCTCCGTATCACCGTATGAGTCTCCTGGGAGAGTAGTGAAGGGTTACCCCGTGGATCGTGTGACTGGCGTTCTCACTGCCGTCAGTGCCGATATAAACGCCCATGTTTGCGCCGGTTACCGACACCCTGATCTTTGCGTCATTCGAGTAAGCGGAACCCCAGGAAAACTCGTCCCACTCACTGACGTCCCACAGGGATCCAGGAGATGTGTACAAAAGAGGAGATGTGCCGGCTGATTGATTACCCAGGCCATACTCCGTTGTCGCTCTGACCACCACCTGTATTGGAGATCCCTGCACGCGAATATCGGGCTGAACCAGCCGGTATCGCTTGCGAATAGTGGGGCCCTGATAGGCGGTGAAATTGGTCAGAATGAATGAGTAGATGTTGCTGGTGCCAAATCGATAACCAGTATCCATCTTGTAGACGTTGCCATCGTCAGCACCGAATACAGAAATCTCTGTTTCTGTCTCATCGATTGCCGATGCCGCGCATTTCACTTCATGTGGGAATCGGGTCTTGGTAACGCCAACGAGATCCGGGCCGTTAAAGGTAAAATACAGGCCGTTTTGGCCATTGAATAGTCGGTACTGCCCGCTAGCTCGATTTAAGACAGAGACACTGCTTGTAGTAAATTCAGTAATTAGCGTCTTTACCTTCCCTGACAATGACGCATAAGCAAAGTTACCGTATTGCTGTGCCGCCGCCAGGCTCATCAAGCCCTGTCGATCCAAGCCAATAACCTGGCCACCGATGGACTGCATGGTGCCCTTGTAAGTGCCGGCCTTGTTCAAATCGTCAAGCTGCCAGTCTGCAGCAGATGATCCGTAAAGTGATTTGGTGGAATCCTCGCACCCTACGATCAATGCGCTGGAGTGCTCCTTAAGATTCGTCACCGTGTCACCAACGGCGATCTCCGCCGCGCCCCCGGCTACCGTATAGCCACTTGGGTTACCGATCTCAGAGATATGAAGCGATGACTGGATGCCAAGCACAAGGTGCTTCTTGTAACCAACCACTAGTGATGGGTTGTCCTGGGTGGCACCAGTGCTGATGAGATTAAAGATCGAGCCATCAAACTCCGTGGCCTGATCGATACCATTGACGATATACATCTTTTGGTCATCGTCCTGGCCGCTAAAGTTGTAATTAGCAAACCGGAAGTCGCCATTTAGCGACCAGGTTTTGGCTGAATTAACTTGCGTCCAGCCCGAGGCAGTCGCCTTATACATCCTGGCGTTTGTGCCATCTTCGCGGATTGCGTAGACATCGCCCTGGTAAATATGGACGCCTTTGACCGGGCCAGTGCCAGGTACGGACTGAGATGCCGTTGATTGGCCGTCAAACAGCTCGTAGCCAAAAATACGGCGATACCCACCATTAGGTAGGCACTCGTAATTCGCGACGTCTACGAGCTCTCCAGGGCTCAGAGAGAGGGGTGGTGCTTCTTGGTTCAAGCCGCCAGCCGCCGGGAAATATTCGAGCTGAATACTCATGCAAGCGACTCAGGCGCAACAATGCGCGCAAGCTGGTCGCGCTCGAGGTCGGCAAGCATCTCCTCAAAGTAAAGGAAACCTCGCTTCTCAAGCTCCGGGGCTTCATCAAATTGGGCGTAACTCTTCAATGCCTCATAAACAATCAACATATGGTAGCGCTCTGGCAACCCAGGGGAATCCGTAGTCGCTGACATTGAGGTGGGTACGCTGTAATACTCGTAAGTGACAGTTTTGTTTTCTGTCGGCTGAGCGTTAAACAACAAGACGCCATCCGGGCGGATCGTGTAAACAGACGGATCGCCGCTCTGGATATTGCGGTAAACATCCGCAAAGTCGTTGTAATACTCAGACTGCAAAAAGTTCTCGCCCAACGACACACGATCAATCGTCTCAACTGTCGAGGGCAAGGTGATGGTGTTAGTGCCGGCAGTGAGAGTGCCCGTGCCTGTTGCCCACATCCAGTTCCAATCTGCGCGCATGGACTGAATCTTGAGCCAGGCATCGTTCACCCAATTTACAACCCTGCCCATGTCGCCAACTTGGCCGACAGTCGTAGCAGGGCCGTCATATGCGATCCCTGACTCCTGTACTAGCCGCTGGCAGAGCTGCAAATAATTCATGCTACCTCACTATGCTAAATGGATACGTTGGCCTGGTAGTGGCGTTGCCCTTTGAGTCCATGCCTACTTGGATCGCATCCTGCAGAACCGTTACCACCTCTGGAGGTACAGGTACTGGCTCACCTCTGCGAATCCAATAATTCTTGCCATTCACCCCAACGAACACGGGGTGCTGATCGTTTTCATCTTCTGCAATAACAACCGTTATCCAGTCTTTCTTGCGGTCTAAATCTTCTTCAGCAACAGGCTTTGCATCTGCTGCCGGCTCGATGTTTACAGCTTGGCGGATCTTCTCGCGTAGCGTGTCTGCGCTGGGATTGCCGCGAATGACAATGCCCAAGATTCTCGCTTGCTCCTTTAATTCTTCCAGACTGAGGTTGTACAGATTGATGTCAGACATACTGATCTCCTGCGGCCCGAAGGCGGCTAAAAAAGAAAAGGGGCCCGAAGGCCCCTCTGGTTACTGCGTTACTGCTTAGAGTGCAGTGGCTGCACACTCCAGACGGCACATCCAAGACTGATTGGCGATGAAAGACTTGTGATAAGTTTTCCAGCCAACCATGCCCTTCTGACCCAGGGGATCGCTCTTATCGAGCTGGCCGGGGTTGATGATGGTCGGAGTCATAGCCTCAGCACCTTTCAGTGCAACGTGGCCATAAGCGTCTTTAGCGACGTAGACAACGGGGTAGACGTCAGCGCTGGTTCCAGTAGTGGAAACCATGCTTCCGGCAGTGCCGCCTGCATCAGCAAAAGAGCTCAGAACGGGGGTGAGGATGTAACGTACATCTTCGACCTTACCGATTTCATAAGGCAGAGCTTGCATTGACCCGTACTGCTCAGTCGGGGTGAAGCCCGCGAGGCCGCGAATGTCAGACTCGAGATCAGTGTGAGCAAACGCAATGAACGCCGCCGCTACTGGCTGAGTGTTGAACTTCACAGAAGATGACAGCATTGAAGTCACCTTCTTGCCTCGATTGCCTTTGAGCTGACGAGTGATAGCGCGCTGCTTGTTCAACGTGATTACGGTGTTTACGGCAGATCGTGCAGCGCCGTTAGCGTAAAACACGTTGGTGCCACCACGGATCACGCCCCACATAAGGGTTTCGATCGTCTCAGCGGCCTGCTCACCACACATCATAGCGGCATCCTTGAGTACAGGATCTTCCGCCAGATCATGAACAACATCGGTGATTTCAACGACGTCGCCATACTGCGAGAGCACAACAGTTACATCTTCATACGTCATCGCCTTTGCAGTAGGCGGAGTGCCTTCTGTCAAAGGAGTGGTTGCTACTGCCAGGGGAACGGGACGACGAAACTTAACGGTGTCGGCCTTGTTCTTAGGCATAGGCTTGGGCATGCCGAATTTAGACAGGCAGAGGATAGGCTCAGCGTGTGCGAGCATCTCCTTCGCAGCGAAGGCATTAGTACGCTGCGAAATACTGCTATAGGTAGAAGTTGCCATGGTTAATCTCCTTGATATGGATCACTGATTTGGCAATTAAGGGTTGGGTTTAATTGACAATTCACCGAACCAAAGAGGGAGATCCGCCAGGGCTTGCGGCTTGCGCGGCAAAAGGCATCTCTACGTCGCTGGTGTAAGGCGGTGTTAGTCAGATGCAGATGTCTCTGCGGGTTAGCGATCTGCGAAGTAGTCAAACGCGGCCTCGAAATCATCATCAGGCGGCATGACTTGTTGAGATCGCCCTCCCCGGGAAGGGACGTTCTGCGCTTGTCGAAGCTGCTTCTCTCGTCGCTGCTTCAGTTCTGAGGTCGCCTGTAAGCCAGGTGACATCTCATTCTTGTAGGTTCGCAACAAATATGCGGCGTCTGCCGCGTTGTCGCTCTCCATCATCTGTTGAACATTGTGCGGCTGTGTCTGAACCCACTGAGTAAATTCAGGCGAAGCGGCAATTTGCGAATAATCTGGATGCTCTTGTGCGAGTATCTGGTACTGCTGTGAGACAAAAGATTCTTGGGCTTGGGCCTGGATCGGCGCAATAGAATTCTTCAGAGACTCAATCTCTCGAGCGTGTCTCGCATCCTTTTCCTCAAGCAAAGAGCTAATGCCCTGCGCTATATCGGGATAATCTTCCTTCAGCGTATCCCAGTGCTTATTGACCACACCGGGGTTGGCCGACTGGGCGCTCTGTAACTGAGCGATCAGTTGGTCTTTTTCCTGGATCTGACGTTGGTAGGCGTTCTGCCTGCCTAGATCAGAGTTGTATTTGTGCTGCCACTTTTGGAGCTCTTCCCTAGCGGCGGCAAGCTCACTGGCTGGATCAGGCTCTTCAGCCTCTTCCTGTTCTGGTTCTGGTTCCGGTTCCGGTTCGGGGTCTAGTACCCCGGTCTGCTCTTCTTCTTTTTCTTGCCCTTGTGATACGGCATCGTCAATCTCCTCGCCCGCAGGCTCTGCAGTGGTTTCAGTAGCCGGCGCATCGCCATCTACCAATTCGTTGAAAGCATCCTCGAAAGACTGCTCCTGGTTTTCTTCAGACATACATATCCCTAGCGGCTCTCGCGAGCGGCCATAAAAAAAGGCCCGAAGGCCCTGGTTAGTTAAGGTTGGTTAGTTGTTGTCTGACTCGGCTTGCGCCAAGCCTTCTAGCTTCTCAAGAACAATCAGCGCACCGCGCTGTCGCTCTGAGTCTCTATCAGCGATCAAGAAATCAATGCAGTCCTGCTTTTGCTCTGCAATAAACTTCTCTACCGCTTTCCAGGTCAGAGAGTGCGGGTCAATCATGGATTAACCGAATGTATCGAAACCGTTGGAGATGTTGCGGGAACGTAACGAAGCATCCGTTAGCCGGACGTTGGTATTCGCCGCCGCTTTATCCCGATCGGTTCTGATCTTCTCTGAATCAATCGCCAAACGAGCCTGTAATGACTCGGTGCTCATTGTGTATTTAGCGTTAAGCTCTGCTAATTTGAGGCGCTCTGACAGCTCCAGCTTCGCTATCTCCAGTCTCTCTACCTGTTCGAGCCTCGCCTGCTCGAGCGCTGTTCGTGCCTGCAATGCAGCTTGATCCTGGGCAATGTTGGCACTGGCCTTCTGTGCATCAAGCTCTAGCTTTTGCTGTTGTATCTGCAAATCAATTTGCTTCAGTTGCGCCTGGATCATCGCCGCTTCTTGCCGGGGGTCGGCCTGCTGCATAGACATCATTTCGGCCTGCTGGGCTTCCATCTCTGCAATCTCTTCCTCGCCCAGCGTGATCTGCTCATAAGGCAGTTCGAGGGACTTGGCGATCTCCCGGTCAAGCTCAGCCCAATCACGGCGCTTAGCAAACTCTGGCACCGACATAGACAGGTTTGAGTAAATCATCAGGTTTTCTTGCTGTTTCTCGCGAACAAGCAGCGCACCCGATCCACGCGCTTCAATGCTGAAATCGCCCTTGATATCCGGCTTCTCGTTAAACTGCATATTCCAGTCGTAGAACCGGGTAATCAGCGGCCGAGTAATATCGTCATCCCAATTCTTTACCGCCTTACGCAATACGATATTCGAGCTGTTCATCAGCATCGCCATACCGGATGACGTCTTAGTAACGTGCGGGCCCATTTCGCCCTGGGCAATCAGCGGCAGATTGGTTTCTTCGTCAGCAAGCTGGCGCGCCATCGTAAAAATATTGGATAGCTCTACTTGGTGGCTGGGTGTTGCAAACGAAGCAAACGCCTCTTGCACCGATCTGGTCTTATCTCGCAAATACCAAATCTTCTTGGGCGTCATATCCCATGACCCGTCAGCCGGGTACAGGAGCTCCTTGTTAATCACTAGCTGGTCGGCTACCGATAACCCTGCGTTGTCCATCATCATTCGCCAGGAGGCGTTTATGACCTTCTGAGCGCTACGCATGAGGCAGGGCACACCAAAGCCAAAGATTGAGGACTCATCCTTCTCCCAGTTAAACACCGAGAATGGTCGCTCATCGGAATCCATTGGATTCAACGAGACTTTGATGACCCGGTTGCCGCAGAAAAATACAGTCGCTTCGATTTCGTCATCGAGCTCGTCTATCTCTTCTTTTTCCATGCGGTCATCAGACATCGACATCGCATCGACAAGTTCCGACTTAGAAATAGGCCCGTGGTATTCCCATATCTCGTATTTATTGCCCTCGCCTACCGTGTTGATCCCCGTGATATTTCGGATGTCATCGGTAAAGTCTTTGGCAATATGGGTGCTCTTGGCCCCTTCTTTGACGATCTCGCGGAGCTGGCCGACCAATACGCCAGGCAGATTCGCCATATCCCGGAGCTGCTTCTTAGACAGTCTGCGGCGCTCAAATACAAACTCCGCCTCTGCAATCGTCTTAGCCGACATATCCGGGTAGAAATCCCAGGGATCAACGCGCTCGACCGTGGGCTCTAGCGCCTCAACGATTTGCAACATACTCATACCGTCAGGCATGACATCCCAGCGCTTCTTAGTGCGGCCAATAATGATCGGGCCCTTCAGCACCGCCGTGCCAAGCTGGCAGGCATCGTGGATGATGTCCCGTGCCTTAATGTGATATCGAGACTCCAAAAGCTGGTCATCGATGACATCCTGCATGGCAATCGCTTTTTCTTCTGCCTCTGCCTTCATCTGGCGCGCCATTTGGATCGGGGCTTCCTGCTCCGGGGCCATCGGCTGCTGCTTGCTCAGATAATCGATCTCCGGCACTGGCGTAGCCTGGATGCTGAAATTGCGGTCATCAGTCGGAAACAACATATCCTGCAACCGGGCTTCGGCTGCATTGGTCTTGTTCCGGGTGATGTTGACGAATACCTCAGAGCCCTTAGCCCGCTTGAGCTTCACTTGCTCATCAGAGGCATACTCGCCGTGATACTGGCGGATATCATCTAGCCAGCGCTGTTCAATCTGGTTGCGCTTAGCTACCTGTTCAGACGCCAGCTTGTTTAGCCGGGAAGCAAAAACGTGCAGGCGCTCAGCCATTTCGAGCTCGCGCTCCTCCTGGGTAGGAGTCTCCGCGAAGGCGTCCTCGAAATCGCCGTATGATTCGATCATCTCTTGCATGGCTTCCCTTTAGTAACCGGCAACCTTGTCAACGATCGTCGGTTGCGTGATGAGCTCAGCGTCCCTATCCAATATCAGGGGCTCAGCAAACGTCAGTGCGAGGGCATCCGCACAGTCAGTCGAGCGGTATCCACGCTTTTTAATTTCGTCTTTACTCTCCAGCTTTCGCCGTGAGTTCGAGTCGTACTTGTACTGCGGCGCACATAGATCGGTATGCAGATCGTCGCGATCCGGGATCATTACCGGCATATCAGACGCCAGCCAATCCTTCATGTTCCACCACATCTCAGCTCGACGATTGATAAACCGCTGGGGATCCAGAGCAGCGCTACCGAAGTTAATCGGCACCACCACATCGTCGTGACCCAGCTCCAACAGCCGATCCACAACCCCGGCACCCAGGCCACCGACATCGATCGCAACCTGATCCGGGCTCTCATTCTTAATCAGCGTATGCACAATGCCCGCCACTTCCATTGTCGAAAGATTCTCAAACACTTCGAGGAAGTAAGCCGATCTACCCTTGCGCCTGACAATCGCCGTCCTATCGTCTCCAAAACGCGCAGGATCGACGCCAATAATCAGAGGGCCTACAGCTAGGACTTTGTTCTTTCTTGCCTGTACGACCAATTCAGGGCGTATCAGGCTGTCTCCCCCGGATACCTGGAAGGCTTCCTGGGCAGTCATCGGATATTCCTGCCGGAAGGCAAAGATTCCGTCGATGCCGTCAGCAGATAACTCAGCAATCTTCGAGCGCCGAAAAGCTATCTGGTGATCGTCGAGCCCGTATATCTCTGCGAGCTCTTGCTCCTCGTCAGAGCGCTTGAGCCCCTTCGGATCCTTGCGGTACTCGTCCTGCCAGAACCAGGGCACAAAGATCGCCTGGAACGGGCTGGCCCCCGTCTCTGCCTGCTGCCACTGCTGGTAGAAAAAGTTTCCTACGCCGTTGGCAGTAGACTCCAGAATGATCTCCGTATCCGCCTCATCTGGCACCGCCTGCAGGATGCCCTTGGCGTGCTCTGAGGCATTAGGCCAGTAAGCCACCTCCGACCCATGGAAATACTGGATCGTTGTTCCACGACCAACACTCTTGTTTCCTGCCGTCCCGACCTTGTAACCCGAGTCCAGCTTGTCAAAACTGAGCTCTTTCTGGTTGCTGGCCCCGGTTGACGGCTTCACAAAGTTCGGTGCCGACTGGTGATACCGCTCTACCATCTCGAACAGGGCCGCAGTCGAATCGGCCTCATGCGTCAATATGAACGCCCTGACACCATTCCTGTGCGTCGTTTTCCAGTAATACCGGCCTTCAACGTAGGTAGACACACCCTGCTGCCGACCCTTGAGGATGATCGCCCTCACCTGGCCGGTTTCACGCTTTTGCTGCTCGATACAGCTATGGATATATCTCTGGGCTTTGTTCAGTACCAGTGATTTAACTTCACCAGACTTTGACCTGACCGCTAGGCAGTTCCGAGCATAAAACTCGAAATCATCCTTTAGTTTGAGCCGGGTTAGCTCAAGCTCTCTAGCCATTCCTCTTGGGTTACCTCAGTCAATGCGGCCTTGATCTCCGTCGATGACAACCTGGCATGGACGTAAGGTGCGGCGGCTTTGGCAGCGTCTATCCGGTAGCGGATGTCCTCTGCATCGTTTTGGTAGATCGACGCAAGATACTCAAGGGGGGATAGCCCGCCATCAGCACACACCCGGTCGATCTGAGCTTGTGAAGCCTTGTTAAAACTCCCCTTTGGACGCCCACGCTTTTTCTTGGGCTCTTCCTCGAAAGAGTCGTAATCATCATCCCATTGGTCGGACATAATTAGCCCTCCCCTGGGCCGGGTTCATCCCTGCAACGCCCTGGGCCATTGGATTCATTCGCTTTAGCAATCCTTTAACCGGGGTCGCTGGTACGCCCATGGTCTGCTGGGCTTGCATGGTCAAGCCATCAACTACCCTGTTTTGTCCTGACAGCGCCTGCCCTTGCACCGTGCCGCTAGGTGCCTGGGGTGCGGTCATACGCAGTGAGCGAACGCCGCCGTAAGGTGATCCCGTCATTGGCTGTATTGGTTGCATGGCCATAGCTTCTCCTCAACGCCTCGCAGGATTACGCATTTCCATTGCGCCAACTGTTTGATCGTCATATCGCATAGTGGGTGACGGGCCAGTAGCGAAACTGCCCCTATCAAAATCACCAGAATTTATTGGGCTCTGGCCAGATCCAACGCCAGCAGGAACCACCGTGCCGCCCATTTGGGGGGCTGGCTGGGGTATTGACCCCGATCCTGCCTGCTTGATCGCCTGAGTAGCCCGGGACACCGCCTCGTCGTAACTGATTCCTGCGGTATTCTTCAGAATCCCATTGGCCACATTTTCCAGCAGGCTGTTACCCGTCACGCCATACGAGATCAAATTGGCGGCAAGCCCGACCGGGTTTAAAAGGCTCATCAGCCAGCGCCCCGCTCTAGCATCCGGTCTAGCTTGGCTGATATGGCCTGCAGATCCTCGCGTACTTCTTCGCGCATTAGCTGGCGCTCAAGCCGCTCCTGGGCCAAGTGCTCACGGTGGCTAGATTCCAACTGGTTGACGTTAGATTCCAAATGGTCAATCGATACGCTGTTCAGTGTGGTTTTTGCCGAGACATCGGTAAACGCCAGGATCCCGCTCACGACCAAGCCGGTGCCGAGCACAATATCGCCCCAGCTTATCGATGGATCTATCTGCAGTTTCACGATTTCTTCTCTCCCCGGTTAGCAAATCGCTCCATAGCAGGCCCCACCACTTTGTCTAAGTGTGGAGCCGCAAAGTAAAAACTCAGTATCAGCATCACCGCCCCGGTCATACTGTCAGCGTGTGCCCTAGTGATCTCGCTGGCTTCCTGCATCCGGGCAGCAATCTCAGCGTCACTAAACACCGCGCCAGTGACCATCGCCCAGCCAAATACATACTGCAGGAGCCAGATGAACGTAATCGAGCAGGCGATCAGCCGGCGGGCCAGTGCCTGCCCACTTGTGGCCTGCATCCAGTCGATAACCATCGCCCGGGCCTTTTGTCGCTCCGCAGCGGCATCGTTTGCCCGCTCCTCATCGGTATAAACCAGCGCATCCAGGCTATTTGATATGCCCTCTACGGCCGCGCCTATGGCCTTCTCAGAGCCGAAAATTTTGCCTACTAGCGCACCTATCGCCATCGGTTAAATTCCTCTAATCGTCGCTCTCGAACTCAGCGAATACGTCAGACCGCTCATCCTCAAGTAGCGGGAACAAATACCCACACACACAGCAGGAAAGGATGTGCTGTTTGGGGTTACTGGCGTCTACCTTCCAAGCAAACATGGCCGATTCGCAGTTACCGCACTCGACCACTTCGAGCTCGATCTTTACAACCTTGTCGCCCTTCTTGCCGCCGTCAATGCCAACCAGGTCACCCATTTGCCCTAGCTCGCCTGATGTCGCAGCGGTGGCGCTCTACCTCGCCAAATTCCTTGTCATGGACGATGCAGTACATATCCCTGCCCGATCGGTAGCCCGAATTCATGTGCCAGGCATCCTTAGCCGCCAGGGTTCGGAATGACTCCACCACACTGCCCCGCAGCTCTTGCCGGGTCGAATGGTGTATGTGCCCCGTATACCAGTAACGGTGCTGGCTCCTCGCCCACATCTCAGGCTGATCTGTCGCCATAATCTCGGACAGCGCCTGTAGCCTGATCGTGTCGCCGTGGGTGCAGGCAATCAGCGTTTTACCGTGCTCGAAATAGTGAAACTTATTGGTTGTCGGCAGTACCTCGACCCGGGGCTCAGCGTGAAAGTAAGCAGCCAGGAAGGCGCTTAGCATCACACTGGTGTGATCGTCGTGATTGCCTATGCAATTCACTACCGACACACGCGGGTGCTTAGATAAGGCCAGGGTGATTAGATCCACCATGAGCATACAGCCGGCCTGCAATACCTGGGGCCATCGAGTATCAACATCCACCGGGGTGCCCCGGGTCGTGGTGTTACCCCTGTTGTCAGCGTGGAAAAAATCACCCAGGTTCGCAATCAAGGCATGGTCAGTCTTGGGCGCAACTGACACTAGCCGGGAGGTCGCGTTCAGCAGATCCTCGCGGGCTATCTTGACGTCAAAGTTTTCGCCAGCTTCCTCGGCGTGAGCATATGCCCCGATGTGGGGATCACCCATCACATAACAGGCCAGCAGATCGCCGGTATCCGACGTCGGCGCTTTCCTGGGCCGGTATACGCCCCGGTAATCCTCCATCGCCTCGACAATGGCCTCGCGGATCTGGCTCAGCGCTTGGGCCGGGGCCTGCTGAGTCTTGACCCACTGGGCCCGGACGTCACCTTCTTCGCCGTATAGCGTCGAGGTGCCCTTGACCACAAAGCCCTCAGCGGTCTGGTGCGTCATGTCATGCTCGGGGGATACGCCCCTGACGGCAGCGTTCTTCTTCAGCCGCTTCAGCATTTGGTATGTATTGCGCTCGGATATGTCGAGCATATTGGCGGCTTCCGACACTGAGCCGCACTGAATCATCGCATCCAGCATTTTCGTTTGGGCCTGAGTCTCCACAAACGGCCGGAGGTATTCGTATTTGTCCATCAGCCCAGCTTTAGACGCTCAGCCACATCCCGGGCCCTGGCAGGGGTCTGCTTAGCCCACAAGCTATCCAGCGCCTCAGCCTCGGCCGCGGGCCAGTCGCCGCGCTTCAGTGCCTCGATCATGTTCTCGAAGCCCAGGACGCCCTCAACGCCCATTTGGTAGGCCATCTCAAGGATGCAGTGCTGGCGTGGGGTATTGAGCTCGCCGTACCACTCATGCGCTTTAAGGCGCGTCTCGATGGTTTGCAGATAGTCCCGCAGCAAAAGCTCGGCAATGTAGGACGGGACACCATGCCCGCCCTCTTCGATCATGGTGCCGTACCCGATCGTGAGATGTCCCAGACTGCACCGATAAGCGTGCCGCCGATAACCCTCGAATTCCTTAACCCGCGCCAATAGCTCGGGATCCTGACTTGCCCCCATACCAGCCATGATTTACCTATCGCTTCGCGGTTTTCTTTGACTTCTCGAACGCCTCATCTGTTGGCGCTCCCTTGCTCCCTGGCTTACGCATCCGCTCCGGGGTTTTTCCTGCCGCCTTTTGGCGCTCGATCCGCTCCCGCTTGGCGTGGATATTGGCGTATAGCCCAGGGCGCTTCAGCAATCCCTTCATTACAAAAACACCTTAGAAATCAATAGGAAACAGCCCAGAACCGTGACGGTCATCAGCCACAATGTGAACACCATCGCAGCCGAGACGCTGATAAGGATCCCCTCGATCCGAGACGATCCCATTACCACTTCACCTTATGTGACCAGTAGCGAGCGCTCAGCTTCGACGGGTTGGAATCCTGTGCATTGTGCCGGGCGTAATAAGACTTCTTCCTAGCCTTGTCTTTGGCGCTTGTCGGGTTCTTCCCGGCGCCGCTAACCCCCTGCTGGCCGAACCGGATCAGCTTTGTCTGGTCGCCTTGCTTGGCCAGCACCATATGGCTTTTTGTGGCATGGCCGGGGGTGCGCTTGGGTTTGTTGACGCCCTCGAGGTTATGCTTTTTGAGCAGACCTTGAACCCGGGCATCAGTCATTAGCCGGGCCAGCGATCGTCGTTTTCATCGTAAACGCCATCACCGTTACTGTCGCAGTGGCGTTGCCAGGTCTGCATATTGAACGTGAAGCCCTCAGACCATGGCACATAAGCCTGACACCACTCATGCGATCCCGGGCTGAGCCCGTCGGTCGGCTGCGGAACATAGTCACGCTTCGACCAAGGCTCCTGGGCGATAAAATAGGTGTTTTTGTTCTTGAACACCTTGCGCTTAAAAAACGTGCCGTTCGAGGTGCTGATATAGATTTCCTGACCTTCCTCGAGCGTGTAGGTGGACCCGTCATCAAAGTTAATAACCGTCTCCGCGGAAGCCTGGGCAGTGCTGAGCGCCAGCGCAGCAAGTATCAATCTGAGCATCATCGATCCCTTTCTGAAAGCAAAAAAAAGCCCCGCACAAGGCGGGGCGAATAACTCATTTAGGAGGTTCACAACGGACTAGGTTTCCATCCACAAAAAATAGACGGAGCTTTGCCCGCTGTTGATTGTCAACCATAATAAGCTCGGGATAAATAATTTAATTCCCATATGTTGACACCGCTATTTCTTCCGTAGTAGATTCGGACAGTCCATCTATTTTGGACTATGTTTCTAACAATTATACGGAGAGATTCACATGAGCAGCCAAACCAATCCAATCATCGGCAAGCGTTCAACAAACGACCAGCTCGAAGAAGTCATCGGAGAGATCCAGGCGATCCTGGAAATACTCACACTGCCAGAGATCAAGATCCACCCGGACGCTGACATCGATCCAATCGGCACCGCTGCCAAAGCGATCCAAGATCAGATGCAGCGAATCGATAATGACGTCAACGGAAACCCCCGCTACGTCCTTCACTTCCTGGCGTTTCACAACGATTACGCCACCGCCAAAGAGATAGCCAACTCCCTGGGCTGGTCAGTCTATCGCGCCAAGAGTCACGGCGGCTGTTTTGTCGGCCAGTCCTACAGCACCGAGGCAGACGCCCACTACATCGCCAAGGCCAAAGCCCGTCACGCAGAAGCCAAAGGGGGTGCGGCATGAGGAAGATCGAGGAAGCAATGATCGAGGCCGTGCAGGAGCGTCAGCCCTGGAAGCAGGCCAACACACAGGTGACCGTAGCGCACTCGCTCGCCAGCAAAATAGTCCGCGTGTATCTACATCGAAACTTGATCTGCGATCTGACCGTGTATGACGGCTGGTTTGTGGTCAGGTTCGACCACTGCGGCTGGCTGACCAACACCACGAAGTCACGCCTCAACGCCCTGGCGCACCACTTGGGTTTCGACCCGATCCGCCAGATCGACGGCGAATGGTACTGGGCAGGCGACAAGTCTCGCCCTTTCGATCACCGCAAAGACTGGATGCGCGTCACAGCTAAAGCGCTCCCCGAGGAGGTGGCGGCATGAGTCACATAGCCTCGTTCGTTACCGATTACGCCATAGCGGCCATACACCGCTATTCCACGCCCGAGCACCACATCGCTGGGAGCCCGCACAGCCCGACCAGGCGCGAACCCTTCCCGGAGCAAGCCGTTTACCGAGTCGTATTTGTGGAGCGCCCAGAGGGGCAGCAGGGCCAGGTGAGGGAGGTATTTAAATGCCAGTCCAAAGCCGAGGCGCTGGATCTTGTGAGCGACATTCTTCCCGGAGCCAAGGAGGTGGCGGCATGACCGATTTATTTACCTCGACCCAGACTGTCACCGCCTACCGGCTGAGCTGGAAATTTATCCAAAGGGCCCGGCGGGCTTACCTTCCGGTGCCTATGCCTGAGCCCATCAAATCGAATCGCACTCATGCCTGGATCGACGCCTTTGGCCCTGGGGCACTTGAGCTGCGCTCACACGCTGATTACCTGGCACACCCCGACCAATATGCGCGAGAGCAGGGATACATCACGCCCGCCGATATGGCGACCGGCAGAGCTGCAATGCTTGCCTTTCAGCGCCCCGAAACCCTAACCGTGGAGGTTACCCAATGAGTGCCGATCGAGTGGAGGGCTTTACCGAGCTCTATGAAAATATCCGCAACGAGATCCTAAACAAGCGCGATTATGAGCGGGCGACCCGTCTAATCATTCTCCTGGCTATCCAGCTTGAGGAGCGCGAAGAGTCTGACGTTTGGTGGATTGGCGAAGATGACGAATTCAGCTTGGCCGATCTAATTATCGGCGCGTACTGGCATTACACCGAATGGCACGGGGGGCAGCGCTCCCTAGAGTACCGCGCGCTCTCATGCCTGGGGCAGATCTTCAATCCCGGGATGACCACTGGCCCAGAGGAAGGCGGCGAGCTCTACGCCTACGAAAGCCTAGCTGACCTGGCACAGCAAGAGATCGCCGCGTGAAGCTCTGGATCACGATCGAGGTCGAAGTAACCGATCCAGATTTGGATTGGGATAGCTCGACCTTCACACCAACTGATAACGGAGTCGGGGGCAAGCTCTTCGACTTCGATATCACTCTCACTTACTGCGGCCATGAGGTAGTCAACTGCGATTACGACAAGGCCGAGGAATACCTTTTAGAACGCCAATGGGGAGGCGATAACTATGCCGCAAACGGCTGACCAGGTGATCGAGGAGATCGCCAACGTACAGGCGCGCAGGGAGGCTATGGCTAAACTGCGCGAGAACCGCAAAGAATACGACCGACTGCTCGATCTGCTAGATGCCTCATTCGCTATGCAGGATTTGTGGCCTGGCGTGTTCGATCACGGCAAATGCAAAACCAAATGGACGCGGATCCCATTGAAGCCCCGGGGCCGCAACTATGGCATCGAGTACAAAGAGACTTTATTCATCACCAACGGCAGAGGCGAAACCCGGAAGTTTTCGGGCAAACTGGTGCCGACTGTGATCCCTCGCCCCTGGAATCAAGGGGGAAACAATGACTGACATATCCGAGCACTACATGGCACTGGCGTTTATTGTCGCCGTGGGCATCGCCCTCGAGATATGGACGTCGATCCCGTGACGGCCCGTGACTGGCTGAAAATAAAACGCACCCCACAGATCGAAATCAATCGCAAGCGCATCCAGGAGGACACTCAGAGCTTCCTGGAGCGCGGTGGGGAAATCCAACAGATACCGAAGGGGGTTAGTTCCTGGGATGAGGATGCCATCGAGTTCATGGCCAAGAAAATCAGGCACCGAAAGCGCGATGACTGACGGGCCTTTCACTGCGTCAGAGGCGGCAGTCTGGAATTTTCTGCTGTTCTGGTGCTTGGGGGATGCGGGGGCAGACCTTGAATCCCTTGAGCACTGGCTGTCAGATTCATGGAGCCCAGCCGAAATCTATATCGCTATCGCCAGCCTGTTATCCAGGGGAGCGATCCAGCAGGACGAGAAAGGTTATTATCCCATGGTAGCCGGGCAGGCTTACCGAAATGTCGGCGTCAACTGGAACGACATACTGAGCCTGGCGGTAGACCCTGGCAGGACGGTTCACTAATGGAAACGAAGATGATGTGCGCGGTGTGCTCCGAGGAGTTTATCGCCCAACGTAGCGACGCGATGTATTGCTCGAACAAGTGCAAGCAGCGCCGAAAGTACGCCAACAAACGCCAGGCGTATTTCTCTCAGCCGTGCAGGAGCTGCGGCATCGAGGTATTTACCAACGACAAGCGGGTTTTATACTGCTCGATCGAGTGCCGTGTTATATCCAAGATCAAGCGGGGTTGAGTCATAGCGCCGGCAGAAGTCAGACATCGCCAGGTTAAATGTTTTCCTGCGACCCCTGGGATCCCTACCCTCGAAATAGAATTGCTTGAGCGCCCTGGACAACGCAGGGTGCATTTCCTGCAGTACCCTACCCACCCGCTCCGGGATCATCTCATCGTCATCAGTGAATACTGTGGCCCGGTACCCGCTTTGGTAGTCCCGAAACATTGGCGACACCTTGGGGAAATCAACGTGCCGCACCTCCCTGGTTTCGGCATCAGCCCACATACGCAACAGCTTGTGTGCCAGGAACCGCTCAATCATTGCTGGGCCTCATAGAGCTCGAGGATCTTGTAAAGCCGGCGCTCACAATCCCTTTTCTCGCTCAACTCGTAAGCCGCCGCGGCCTGATCCTTCAGGGCCCGCATAGCAATCAGCATGGTATCCGAGCGCGCACATAGGGGCATGGGCCCCAGGTACTTACGCCGCTCCTCCCTCGCCTTCCACAGATCGAATCTTTCTTGAACACCCATATCGATATACCCCCGGTTCAATTCCAGCTCTCGATTTCGTAGTTCCAGTCAGCCTCCGCGAGTTTGAGTTGTTCCCTGTAATGCGCTGAGATTTCCTTTCGCAGCTCTTTGGTTGTTTTGTATGTCTGGTTTGCCTTCTCTCGAAGGATATCCATATGCCCCTCGCCCCAAATTTTCAGCAGGAAGTCATGGAATTCGATCGGGTTCGCAGTGAAATAACGGTGATGGTATCGGCACAGACAAAGCGCATTATCCATAGACCAACGCACAGATTTCTTAGCGCGCCCGTACACATGGGCGCAATCGGTGCCCTCCCCAAAACAATACTGACAGCGGTGCTGATCCCGGTGCCTGACCGCCTTGGAAAAGTGAACATCGCAGGCTTCCCGTTTAACCCCCACGATCCATCCTTACCGGCCATTTAGGCAGGGTGATTCCCTTGTTACCGAACGCCCTAACCAGGGCCTCGTAAACCTCGACATACTGTTTGGTAGTGGCTTCGGTAGTGGATTCCACCTTGGCGATCGCCCGCTGCATGGGACGCCATACCTCATCCTTCACGGACGCCTGGCTCCACGGGCACTCCATCTCGCCATCCCGGAATATCGAGGAATGGATCGACCTGGTGATGCCTGACTCGTTAAACAGATCAGCGACTGTGCGACACCAGACCTCGAGGGCCGCTCGCTGACGGCTCGACCTGGTGCGCCCGATCAGCATCGACAGAGACACGACATTGCCGCCCTCTACGATCTCAGTGACCCGTTTAATCAGGTGCTCGATCTGGCCCTTGCGATCGATAAAGAACCCCTCAGACATCGCTCACTACCCTGAGATTAGCCGGGGGATCGAACGCCTTGATCTTGCGGTCAGCCCTATCGACAAACGCCCTACTCCCCTTGGTCTGCCAGAGAGATATCGCGCCTTCGTATTTGCCATTGCGCTGCTTGACGCAACTCAGGAGCATATCCCGCTTGCTGGAGTCGTAATTCTCATCTTCGACCTCCATATCCTCGACCTTCGCGCGGAGCGCTGCTTGCCGCTTATCGTGCCAAGCGACGAGGATGGTATCCGGGGTGTTACTGATGTGACTCGATCCGTTGAACTGGTACTTGCCGGGGGCGGCGTGCTCGCCCTCTTGCCCCTGGGGTTTCTTCATGTGGTGTACAAGAATGATCGTGACCTGGAACTTTGCAGCGACCCGCTTGACGGTCTGCACAAACTCCCGCTCCCGCTCCAGATCGTCACACACGCCCATCATCATCAAGCAATCCAGGATAATGAGCCGGCACCCGAGCTGAGCAAACTTGATCGCCATACGGATGGCGTCATGCGGCTTGATCGAATCCAGTCGGTCGTAGATCACTAGCTTATCGTCGGCCCAATCGCACCAGCGTTTCAGATATCCCTCTGAAGGCCGGGATACAGTCGCGCTGATCTCTGCGAACTGCTCGATGATGTCCTCTGCATTGAGCTCAAGACTGCACACGCCAACCTTGTGGCCAGAGCGCATAGCGTAGGCCCCGATCTGGCTGGTAATAGTGGTCTTAAAGTGACCAGTGAAACCACCCAATAGCACCAGCTCACGTTTCCTGAGTGTCAGGTGCCCCTGGAGCTTAGCCCAAGGCAGATCCATGCCCTCGTCAACCTCTGACCGGCGAGCGATCGTGCGCTCTGCGAGCTGGCCAGCCGGGCGCATATCGAGCGCTTCCATGTCGGCCAGCTCAGACTGGATATCGATGTTTCTGAAATCGTCTATGTCGGGAGTCATGCCGCGATTACCCCCGCATCTGTAGCCGGGCCCAATGAAGCCTTTGCCGGCTCCCGGGACTGCCAGTTGGTACAGGCAGATTTCCAGCACTTCATCTTGTTCTTGCCCACCATCCAGCCATTCGCGCCGTAGTAGCTGACAAAGCGATCCGGGTCGAAGGTGTAACCCTTCTCTTTGATGTACTCCCGAACCTCGCTAATCGTAGGTGGAACAAAGGTTTTAGAGCGCTTAGTGGTTGTTGTCCCGTGACTGTCCCGTGACGGTCGCGTGACTGTCACATTTTCCTTCTCTACTACTTCTATATTCTTATTAGTAAGGGACGCTTCTTTTTCGGCTTTCTCCCGGGCACGTTGTCTCCGCTTCCTGGCTGCGCCGGTCGCATCCTTGGATTGCTTCTCGTCCCAGTTATAGATTTGCCACTGGTCACTGATTAAACCGACATCGACCAGTCGATCCTTGACGTTCTCGAGCTCGGTCGGAGTGAGGCCCAGGTGAACACTGACCATTCGATCGCGGAGCTCTGGCCGCTCATCGAGATATCCCTCCGCTTTAGCGCAGAGGAGCGAGATGTAATGCCAGCGATCCTCGAAAGCCAGGAGCTTGATGCGAGGATTCTGTGCGATATCGACGTACAACTTGAGCCACTTCACGCACTTGCCCCGGCTCTACGCCTGATCGCATCCCGGTAAAGTGCTCGATCCCCAGAGCTGAGCACCTTGCCCTTCTTCACTTCTGCCTCGGCAATCAAGATCAGTGCCTGGTGATATGTGTCGAACTTCGGGATCCTTGCGGATACGCCTGATTCAGTCTTAATATCGCGCCAATTTAGGCCAGCAGCCCAAAGGATTTCTCGGTGACTACAGCCGCTGCGACAGTAAAAAACATAGCCGTCCGGCTTCTCAGTGATTACCAGCTTGCGCGTTCGGCTCGAGCTGTCATGCGCTGGGCACATTGCGTCCCACTCCCGGAATCCCCTGCTGCTTTTCCTTTCCTTAACGCGGTCGAAATACCCCAGAATGTTTTTCATATTTACCCTCCTGCGGCAAAGATATATCCATTATGGACTGACTTGCAACTTTTTTTGGATCAGCAGGAGGTTAGTTGGCCTGCGATAAGTGACAACCAAACAAAATTTTGTCAAATTCGTTTATTTTCCATCCATTAATGTGTAATGTATGGACATGGGAAGAGACCACGCGCAGCCTAGTTTTCAATTCTGGATTCCGTGGTGACGGGGAAATAAAAATACCCCAGACAGCCACCAGGTAAGACCACCACTCATGTTCCCCAGGAAAGGAGCTCAGCGTGAGAACTGCTGCTGATATCCGCAGAGAAAACTGCCGGTATTTGTTAGACACAAGATTTCAAGGCGTTAAAAACCGCATGGCCAACGCAGTTGGCGTCACCCATATGCAGATAGCCCGTCTATTTCATGCAGGAGAATCCCGCAGGAATATGGGCGATAGGCTTGCTAGAAAGATCGAGGCCGCTCTGAACCTCGAGGCAGGCTGGCTAGATCAAGATCACGCCAAAACCGACACAATCATGCAGAAGATTGCCGGTCTTGATGCCGAGGGGCGTCAGGCTGTTGAGAAGATGGTTGATGCGCTAGTAAGGAATCAACGAAGCGACTGACTATAACGAGGTCGGAGACTCGCCCGGCCTCCTCTAATACTTGCAAGTTTTCCAATAAGATCTTGCTGTTCAATTCTACTTCGCGCATAGAAGCCTCCAGTCTTACGGCTGCCTGCCCCATACCTAGCCCCCAATAGATAGGTCACGATCGACGAATTACCTTAATTCATATTGAGGTTTTTGCCAAATTAAAATTCAATCTTTATGATAGAAAATAATATGATCCAATAAATTCCTTGATTGCTTATCTTTTTTGGACTAGATTTCACTCATAGCCCGCCACCAAAGGCCGGCGTTAAGGAGAAATCATGTCCGCAACAGCAATAACCAGGGCCGCTTCCGTTGCCCGCGAAACTATTGAGGTATCACAAGTCCGGGGCGCTGAGATCGTCACCCCCGAAGTCCACCACCACTGCGTCTTAGCTTGCATGGGCGCGCCAGACACCAAGAAGGCGACCGTCGCCTGGTTCACCGGCTTCTTCGATGAGATGAATTGCAAGCCCCACCGCTACGACTTCCGCACACCCAAAGGCATCCCGGAGTATTACCACCTGGGCTATGAATTTGCCTACGTCTACAGCCAGCAGCTCGATGCTCTGCGCGCTCGAGAGGAGGCTGATTATGTTCAGTGACCAGAACGATCTCATCTGCAAAGCATTTGTGCAGGCCCGCAGTAAACTGCGAAACCCACACCGAGACAGCCAGGCGGCTCGAGGCAAGTACGCAAAGCTCGAGGCGATCGTTGCCTTAGTCAATCCGATCCTGGTCGAGCACGGTTTAACCTTTACCCAAACGGTCAAATGCACCGCTGCCCATATGCGCGTCAGGACTACGCTGATCCATGAATCTGGTCAGACCATGTTCACCGACAGCGCACCTATGCAGTTTGGTGACAAGCCTACGCCTCAAACCATTGGCGGTTTGACTACATACGCAAAGCGCTATGGATTGCTGGCCATGCTGGGAATCGAGCACGATCTGGATGATGACGGCCAGACCGCCATGCAGGCGTTTATCAGCGAAGATGAGGACGCTGACGGGCCGAAGTCAAAAGGCAAGACCAAGACTCCGGCCAAGGCAGCAAAGCTGGAGATCAAAGCCGAGCCCGAGCCACCAAAAGCCCCGGAGCAAAAAACCATTGATGCCCTGGCGAAGAAGATTGCCGCCGGGGATCCGATTGCGGGAGCGATCCAGCTCCTCAAGTCAAAGGGATTGGTCGCTACCCCGGATCAAATGAAGATCCTCGAGGACGCAGTTCCTGATACCGGGGAGGCCGCATGATCTACGTTGACTTAGACCAGGGCACCCCCGAGTGGGAAAATTGGCGTGACGAGCACTGGGGGGCCTCTGACGCCAATAAGCTGATGGGCTCCAGCGCTGACCGCGAGAAGTTATTGCGGGAAAAGGCAACCGGGGAGAAAGAGCAATTCGATGAATTCACCTTGGCGCTTTTCGATAAAGGACACAAGGCTGAAGCCGATGCCCGGCCGATCGTTGAGCAGTATCTGGCGCAAATGGAGCCGGAGAATAGTTCGTTTTACATCCCTTGGAATAAGGGTGAGAGCTTCCTACTGCCCCGCTGCGGAGTAGTAGAACCCGCCGAGTTCCCAGAGGATCAGCCGGAAGAAGTGCGTGACACGCTGGCAGTCAAGCTGTCGGCGTCATTCGACGGGATCACCTGGGACGGCAAGCTGATCTGGGAGCACAAGCTCGCGAACAAAAAGTTGATTGCGGCACTCGATGCCGGAATGGTTCCAGATACGCACTACTGGCAACTGGAGCACCAGCTCTTAGTCTCCGGTGCGGAGAGGGCAATCATGTGCTGCTCTGACGGCACTGCCGAGAATATGCACATGGCTTGGTACACATCGAAGCCAGAGCGCAGAGCGAAGCTGATCGACGCCTGGATGCAGTTCGCCAGAGACGTCGAGAATTACCTACCCCCGATTGATGCCAGTGAGCTCGAGGACTTCCAGTCCCTAGAGAATCGCCGGAGCCTGATCGCAGATCAGATGCTCGATCTGAAAAAGCAGGACGAAGCGATCAAGCAGGAAATGCTGCACTGGCACGAAGTCAACGCACACGCAAGGCAGAAGGTGCAGGGCCGAGAGTGGCAAATCATCCCCATCAAAGGCCGCAGCTCTATCTGTTGGGAAAAAGCATTTAAAACCGAAGCCCCGCACATCGATCTGGAAAAGTACCGGGTTCATGGCGAGGACAGTGTTCAAGTAAGGAGAATGAAATGACCGTTAATACTGCAATTCTGATAGGCAACCTGGGCAGCGACCCAGAGGTGAAAGAGCTCCCCAGTGGAGCCCGGGTAGCCAACGTCAGCCTCGCAACGACAGAGCGCTGGAAGGATAAAAACGGTGAGCGCCAAGAGAAAACAACCTGGCACGACTTAGTTTTTTGGAATCAGCAGGCCGACATCGTTGCCGAGTACGCCAAGAAAGGATCAAAGCTCTACGTCGAGGGATCAATCGACAAGCGTAAGTCTGACCAGGGCGGTTACTTCACAGACATCAAGGTTAAAAACTTTCAGTTCCTTGATTCCAAGGGCTCCAGCTCTAGCGACTCAGAACCCAGCCAGGGCTCAGCGTTCGCAGACGAAGATATCCCGTTCTAGGAGGCAATCATGGAGCACATAGCCGACATCAGCATTGCTAAGCGCATGGATGACAACCGCCGCAAGCTAGACAGAGCGATCGAGAAAGCGCACCAGGAGCTCGATGGCGACCCGGACATGGTGAATAACCCGCCTCACTACCACATCGCTGGTACTGAGGTGGTTCATATCCTCGAAGAGATGGGCCCGCATTACAACGGAACAGAGGGCTTTCACATCCTGACCGCCGTTCAGTATCTGCTCCGGGCCCACAAGAAAAACGGCTGGCAGGATATTGAAAAGGCGCACTGGCATCTTTCCAGGGCCGTCACCGTAGAGGCGTCCAGTGATTAAAACCCGGGCGGATGTCATACGTTGGGCCAACGTTTTGATCGAGCACCACATGGTTCATGCCGCGGAGGATGAGTCTCCGCCGGAATTTATCAAGGTGGATCCCGTCGATTTAATCCAAGCAGCCATTGCCCTCGAGACTGAGGGCTTTGGCTTGCCCACAACCTTTGAAAAAATCAATGAGTGACAATATGCAAACCAAAGACTGTCCTTCATGCGGGAAGGTTGCAGTCGAAGTGATTTCGTATGCCCGCAGCGATAAGCCGGAAGGCGTCAGGATCGGCTGGTATTGCAGTTTTTGCCGCAACTGGGATCCCGCGATCGGCAGAGAGAAAAAGGTACAGGACGATGGCTAACTTGATCGCACTGGACAAGTGGTGTGAAGATACTGGGATTCCGCGCACTACGTTTAAAAACTGGAAGCGCAAGCTGACGAAAGGCAGGCACTACTATGTTGTGGGCAGAACCACGATCGTTGACCAAGAGGAGCTGACTGCATGGCTAAAGGCTTACGATGGCGACGAGGAGCGTGGGAGTGCCAGGTCACAATACATGGGCAGCGGCACTACAAGAGCTTTCGCTACGCCAACTCTGACGCTGGCCTACGAAAAGCGATCGCCGCCCGGGAGGAATGGGTAAGGCAGCTCACCCACGGAGAGCGCCGGTACGACTCCACCCTGCCCTTCGGCAATCTCGCTCAGGCGTTCCTCGATCAGACTGACGTAAAGCCTTCGACCGGGTACAGCTACAAGCAGATCCTTAACCAATACTGGATGCCGACACTGGCCACCAAGCCGGTGTATACGATCCGGCCATCTCATATCAGAGAGATCCTGGCGTCACACAACGTATCCCAGAAAACCAAGAAGAACGCTCTGATCCCTCTCCGCCTGGTGTTCAAGCTGGGCCTCGAGGAAGAGCTGATTTCATCGAACCCGGTGGATGCCGTCAGCATCAAGCGCCACCAGAAGCCCGCGATCCAGCGTTTCACGCCCTCAGAAAAGGCGAAAATTTTAGGCAGGCTAGAGGGTGACTCCTGGCTGTTTTACAAACTGGCGTTCGAGACAGGCATGAGAACCGGGGAGATTCTGGCGCTGAGATGGGAGGACATATCCGGGGATACGATCCTGGTCGAGCGCGCGATGGTTCGCAGGGAGATCACCGACACCAAGATCCACAAAGTGCGACAAGTGTTTATCAATCAGGAAATGGTCACCCTGCTCTCCAACCACCCTAGACGATTTGCCGGGGGTGCGATCTTCCTCGATCAGAACGGCAACCAACGCCGGGAGACGAAAAAATATCTGGCCGACTGGACTGCCACGCTCAAGAAGTGCCGGATGACCTACCGCCGCCCCTACATCTGCCGGCACACCAGGGCATCTGAAATGCTCATGGCCGGGGTCGAGCCCGCATTTGCGGCCAAGCAGCTCGGTCACACCACAGAGATGTTTCTCAACACCTACGCCGACTGGATCTCAGGTGTGAAGGATCGAGATCAGGTCAACCTACTCAACAGCATCTAGCCTGGGTAAATAGTGCGTTTGTCCCTCATTCACTCCTGCGGTTACTACTGCGGTTTTGTCGCGCTGTAACCCGCGTGGTTGCTAGGTTTCTGGCTACTCCTGCGGTTTTCCCTGGGGCACTCCTGCGGTAGCACACATCACCCCTGATAGGGCTTAACGTCCTTATCGTCGTTTTTCGTAAGTCAATAAACCTCCGAAACCTCCGGAAATCCCGGAAATCCCGGAGCTCAAAATAACCCGTGACCAAAATTTACAACCCCAAAAAACGCTGTAAGCCACTGTTTTAATTTGTGTTATTGCGTTTTTGCGCCTAAGTTTTGCACACTAATAGTATGGGTGGTGCGATTTCGACGAAAACCGCTGGACTACCCCAGACCTAGTATGTGCCGGCAGACCCCTAGAAGCTGCCGGCAGACACGCAGAAATGTGGCAAAAGGCGGGTAAAAGGCGGGTAAAATAAAGAGGCCGATCGTAACTTATTGATTACGATGGATAAAAATGGGGTGGCTGACGGGTCTCGAACCCGTATTGGAAAGTTTCGTAGATCCTCGTATAGCCTATAACTGCGGCCCGGGAGGGCGATTACAGGCTCGTTAGAGCTGTACGAGGATATAAAAGGCGGGCAAAAAAGGCGGGCAAGGTCTTACAGCAGTGTCAGCATTGGGGTCACTTCCTGACACCGTAATTTGGTCGCCCAACCATTGAGCAACCAAATATTTTGGTCGCCCAACTAACGAACGACCACTTTTTTCTGGTGGCTCTGCACTCACCACAGAGGGCGTCCTCGATCGGTACGCCCGCCTTGTTGCAGATATAGCAGTGCCGCATCAGCCTGCTGCGAAGGCCAGGAGGGCGATCAGAATTACATTGAACAGAACTGCGCCGATGAAGAACAAGCCGGCTTCTGCTTCTGTAAGGTGCAGCATCCTAGATTTGCACTCCTTTCCGATGGATTTAATGAACGTCATATCGATTACCTCGTTGGGTTGATGGATTCTGTAAGTGGGATTGCGGGACGAAGTAGGCTGGCCTGCCGCCTGCTGGATCTTTCCAGTACCGTTCATGCTTAGCGTCTCGAGCGTAAATGCCTCCGTGGAAACGGTATTCCCCGTTGCCGCCGGTCAGCAGATAAATAAAGCGACCGTCATCATCACGGTCGTGAACAATCAAATCGTATGTGTGCTTGCTCCTGGTTCGGACATCAACATCGCCAACGTCCGGGGCCCGCATCGTGCCTTTCCCGTCCCAGTAGATACCCAGGTGCTTGGCTAACGCCATCTCCCCCAGGGCACCTTCGATATGGAGCTGCCAATCATTTTTGTTTCCAGCGCCATACGCCGGGACAGCTCCGTTTTTCAGGTTTTGTATTTGTCGCTGTATGCCAACCTGGGCCGCGATCTGCATCTCGGCCAGAGAAAGTCTGATATTCAAACCGAAGTTATCAGCGAGTAAACGGAGTAAATGACAAAGCCGCTAACGCAAATACCCAGGAACACTGCAATGCAGTCGAGCAGGAGCTGCCGGCGCTTTCGTTGTTTGTATAGTGTCCGCTCCCGGCGCTCCTTGATCTCCCGCCGCATCGCCATCATCTCGCGGTAAACCTCAGTGCCATAGACCATGCAGATCATCGATCTGATAGAAGCCTCATGCTCTTTCAGTTTTTGGCGAGCGATTGTGGCGTTTAGCGCCTCCTGTTCTACTGATTCCCCGCCAAATAACTGCTTAAACAATGGCGGGTTTTCTGCCTCCTCCTCTGCCTGGGCTATGTCAGAAGCCAGCGTGTACCACTGGCCCAGCTTGACTGCCACCTTCTCGATCTCAGCCCCCCTGGCAACCAATCCTTCAATGCCCTTAACGACGGTGCCAGCCATCGCGAGCATAGATAAAGGATCCATGATTACTGCTCGAATTGTTCGGAAAGAATGTTAGAGGCGATTCCATACCTCTCGAGGATTTGTTGCGCTTTCTCCGGGCCAAGAACCCTGAGAGCGCCCAGGTACTCATTCCTGACAGATGCAGCGCTTAGCATCATCGGTGGAACCTGGCCTTGCATGAGGTAACCCATGTCGAGCTTCCCAAAATTGGCAGCTTTGAGCGTTTCCATAATCTGCAAGTCGCTAAGCCCTGCAGACCTGGATGCGGAAATCAGCCGCAGCGCCTCGTCGAATGTCCTTTGTCGCATCGCCAGGGAGCGTTCAACAGCCTCCCGTATACCTTCTTCTCCAGCTAGGTTTGGATCCCTCAGCACAGCTTTAAGTTGCGCGCTGGCTTCATTGCGGCGCTCCTTGATATCTATCGAGCGGAATCGCAACGCAGTCTTGGGATCGAATGTGGTGGTGCGGAATCCAAAGAAAGCAGCCGCCTCGTCCTCGAGGGTGTAGACCTTCCCGTATGGAGTGACCGGGGCCTCTACAGCCTTATAGATTCTCCGGGCGTTACCAATGATCCCTGGTTCCACTGCCTTAGAAACATGAGCAGCCATATCCGCAGCTTGCTGTGCGGCAGTGTCGCTATCGTTGTAGATTGCCCCACCAGTTGCCTTCTCGTTTTTGGCCACCTCAAACAATGCTGTGGCAAGAATGTCCGATCCGAAAAATGGTCGAACCATGTCCTTCGCCGCAGAAATAAACTCTTCTTCCCAGGGCTGGTCACGCAGAACCGCGTTGATCGGACGCTTGAAGTAGTTGTACGGATCCATAAAAGAAACGTCCAGGTACTCGAGCTGCCCTTTGTCGTTTCGTCCCATAAATAGGAAGTTGGAGTTTTCCATCCAGTACGGAGACATGAGACGGATCGCCTCCTCCTCATCATCAGAGACATCAAACATCTCTTTAGTGATGGACTGAATGGCATAAGGCATAGCCGCAGCCATACTCATCCCGGTCAACCGCTTGACACCCAGGGCCCTGCGGCCTGGAGTCTGCATATCCTGCGCGGCGATCTTCATCATGTTGTACTGAGTGCGGATGATTTCAGCCGGGAAGGAAACAAACGTGCCGGCGAGCGGGAATCTCCGCAGCGCGTTCACGAAATTACCGACCAGGGAATATGTCGGATAGGTATTGCGGATGCGGTTTGCGGCCTCGACTTCAGCCTCCGCTTCGCTCATGCCCGTGCCCAAGAGGTTCGCCTTTTCGTTCTCGTAGCCGACGATCTTCCAGAAGTCATCACCGAACTGGTACATCCGCTGCGCGACCGTTGCCAGGTCTTTGACTGTGCCCTGGACTGCACCCATCTCTGCGCGCTCACCATCGAACAACTTGGTTTCTTCCAGCAGACGCATCATCTCGCCGGCAAAGGGTGTGTCATAAACCACGCCGAGCTCTTTCAGCCTTCTTAGATACGCGAGCTTCCCGGCGTTACCATCACGGGTGAAGTATTCGCGCATAACCGAGAGCGATTTCTGCGTCTTTGTCAGATCCCAGTGACCGTTCGCCATAGCGAAGAAGGCAGCAGACATGAAGTTTCTGAACTGCGTGGTCGGTGCCAGGACGGTCTTGCCGAACTTAATGCCACCGTTCAGACGAATGATCGCCTCCGGCATCCCAATGAAGTCTCGCACCTTGCCGACATCGGAAAATGCCTGGGCTACATCTCGAGGTGCATACAAGCCGTTCAGCGGCTCTAGGGACTTGTTGCCTTCTACTGCGATCCTGGTGGTATTGGGTGGCCGGTTATCTTCCGTGAATAAGAAGTTACCCATCCCGATCTCTTTCACCTTATCCAAGAACCGGGTGTTATGAATCAGCCGCGCCATCTTGGTTGTGGTCTTGGCGTAGTTGACCCGGGGATCCTGGTACTCACCCAGGAGCGCACGAATCTCAGGCGCTATGTCTTTCCGCTTCTGCAAGATCGACAAGTCTTTAGCACCCAGCTTGGACTCCTTGATGAAGGACTCCATCGATCCGTAGGCAGTGCCCTCCTTGAGAATGTCATTCAGCACCACTTCAACGCGCTCAGCAATGCGATCAGAATCCATGCCGGACTCTTCCATCCGACTGCTCAGATATCTCCTGGCGTCATTCAGCACGTTATCCGGCACATTCTCGAACCAGTTAGCGTCATCGAACGCCCGGTACGATCGGTTTACATACTTGCCGGTGTTGGAGCGAATGACGTTAAGCAGACTGAGCTGAGATATTGCTTTCTGAATATCGTTGATTGGCTGGCGCAAATCAGTGCTCATTCCCTCTGCCGCAGCAGACTCTTGGAACTGCGCTTTTGCCTGGTCGAGAATGGCATTAGCTTCGCGCTTATTGTCTACCTCAGACGCTCTCATATAGGCGTCCAGGAGCTCTCTCTGGGGCCCTGAGAACGTCGCTAGGAGCTCCCCTGCCTGGCGGTCGAGAATCTTGATGTACTGCTTAGACAGCCCATCAATGCTCTCTCTCATGCCGATGATGGCTTCTTTGACCGGCTGCGGCAGTGAGTCATCCAGCCTGCCCGCCAGGGACTCATTCAGCCTGGCTTGCTGATCCGCCGGCAGCGACTCGAGGCTTCCGCCCATCGTGCTCTTGACTGCCTTCTCGAGCTGCTTGACGTAATAAACCGTATCGAATTCGACGGACGCTAGTTGATTGTCGCGGGTGATCTTCTCGTCGAATACGGCTTTAGGCAGCAGACCGCCAGGGGCGAGCTCACGCCTGGCTTTTCTCTTCACCCTCTCTACCAGGGTGACATCCTTCTCGCGGATGCGCTCGTTCTCTTTCTGGAACTGGCTAGGCTCATTCAAGAACAGGGAGATACCTTCAGATCGCTGTTTCTCGACTGCCTGCTCAGTGATCGGCACAGCCCATCCGGCCACGGCCATTTCATTCATAAGCCTGTTGCGGAGCTCGATTTTGGCCTGCTTGATCGCATCCTGCCTGTTCTCGACTCCGCGAGTGCCTAATACACGAATTGAGCCGCTCATTCTGGTCGGTATGCCGTCCTGCACACCATTCCGAGGCAGCTTATCGGCATTGAGTCCAAGCTCGATGTTGGGGTACTCGACGTCGACTCTCCATTCATTGATGCCGCCCATGCGGGCTTCAAAGCCGTCCTCCTCCATGTAGGCTGCTTTCTCTACCTTCTTTATTTGCAGAGCGGCCATAGCTTGATCTATGACTGCCAGCTCTTTATCCGCAACCTTGCCGCGTATCGTCACTGGAACGGCTTTAGCGCCGGCAACCTTCTCGAGCTCTTTGCGCCACTTCTGGTCATAGATTGCCGTGTAGTCTCTACCCCACCGCAATCCTGGACGGTTTGAGCTGGTAACCACCAGGTAATCTTTGGCCTCTTCAGCCGCAGTTGCGAAGGCCCTTTGCGCCGCCAGTCGGATGTACTTATCTCCAGGCAGCGGAGGTCTAGCCGCGATGCGCTCTGAAGTCATGCGATTTGCAGTCGAATCAACTCGCTCTTGCGCGTCCTCAACTCGCTTTTCGTTTTCAGTCGCCTCATCAAGCAGCCGACCATATTCAAAGAGCGCGTTAGCTAACTCATCCTGGCGGGGCGTGTAAGCAGCGCGCTCTGGGTTGCTAGGTGGCCGTGTAGGATTCGCAGAGTTAAACGATGCGGAAGCCTGCTCCGGCGTATAACCAAGCACTCTCTGCTTGAGTGGGCCATAGCGCAGAATTGACAGCGAATTGCCAATAGGCAAGTCGTATTTCTCGAAAATGTCCATCCGGCGGTTAAGGTTTTCTGGCCCGGATATGCCTGGCGCAAAGTTGATTGAGTTGCCGTCCTCAAACATCGTGCGGAGTTTTTCACGGATCATTTTTCTTACGCGAGGCAGGCCACCGTGCTCATCATCTCTGATAAGTCGATCCAGAGTTTTTGTTTGCCGGCCTTCCTGGTTTTTAATGGATGTCTGAGTCAGCCTATACAAAGCTGATTTGCCGCGTTGCGTCAGGATGGGGTCTAGCTCAGAAATCAAAAGCGCCAACTGATAGGCATCCATCGACACAGCCCTGTCAGATGCGTAGCCATTTTCCTCCATGACAGTCTGCCTGGGTGTTGTGCCCAGGAGCCCGAAATCTGTGCGTTCACCGTTCTTGTAATCATCGAACGAGGCAATCCGAATCCTAATTTGCTCGAGCTCATTGTTGATGATCTGGCGGTCTAAATTGGCAGACTCCAAATCTTCCTGGAACCCAGCTACCCGCTCATCGAAGTCAGGATCTAAGCGGGATATATCTAATCCCTGTTTCCGAACCGCAGAGCTCCAATCTGACTGAGCCTCTTCTACGAACAGCGCTTTGCCCTCGAGGTATTCGTTTGTAGTGCCGGGGCCATCCAACATCAGCGTATTGATGCGGAGAGAATCCTCATGCGCTGCCGGGCGGTCGAAGGAACGATCCGTGGTGATAACGTCATAGACAGTGTTGACGTCAAAATGACTGCCCGCGTACTGGCCCCAGGCGTTGTTTTCTATCTCGAGGGTGAACTCTCGGTACTCAGACCAGTTTGTTTCACCGTCCAGGTCATCATCAAAATACTCACGGAATTTAGCGCTGCCTTTTTCTCGTGCCTCCATCATCAGCTCGTCGCCATATATGAAGTCGCGAGCGCGCATAAAAGCCTCACTCAGCTCTGATTCATTGACGTTAAGAACTTCTGTAAATTCCCGGTCAGAGTACTGGCCGCGCATGGCGCTTGCGGTAATTGTCCAGCCGTAATCTTCGTTGCCTGAGATTTTGATAGACGCCAATGAGGCCATATCATCTTCGGTTTGCTGGCCGGCCTCTTTGACTGCCTGCTTGACGTCCTCAGAAATCGAGTAAACCTGGTATGGGCTTTGAGCCTCCTGCATCCGCGCCAGGCTCTCGACTTCGGCTCTCAGCTTTTCAGTTAAATCTGGCGACAGCTCGCTGATTAGCTGACCACGAGCCTCAGACTGCGCCATGTATGACACCGGCTCGCCATCTATTTCGGTGGGCACGTTCAGCAATGCGTCTAACGCCTGCCCGTCCTCAGAGTCGCTGCCAAATTTCTGTATTAAATTTTGTGCGGCAGTCTCAATCAGATAATCCTCGTCACCACTCATGGCCTCATCGACGTAGTTGTTAATCAAATCTTCGTCAACGATCACTCTCACAGAAAACAGTTTTTCGTTTGTTACCGTTCCGAGATTGAGCAGGCTATCTTCATCCAGATCATACTCAGCGACTGCCTGGTATTCCGTGTACCGGGGTCGGCCCTTCATCTCCATATAGTCGAGGATCTGCTGACGGCTATAGCGCGTCTCTGGCTCCAAGAACTGCTCGATCCTGGAGAACCGCGCCTCATCAGGCTTCATGCCCTGTGACTTCAAGAAGGACAGGATTTGATCGCCGCGCACTAATGCGTCCGGGTTTCTCTTGGACGCCTTGAATATCTTGTCGCCCTGGGTCAGCAGGATCTCTTCAATGCCGGAGTAGAAATTGAATTCATCTCGCGGTGCTCTGCGCCCCTCCTGCATATCTGAGAAGCGCGAGTCGGTGTCCGTTGCCGCACCCAGAGCCTCAGAGAACGCCGTGCGCGCCTGCTTAGCGGCATAGACAATATCGGTCACGCCCAGGTCGGCAAGCGTGGCAAAGCCGTTTCTGCGGAGCCATTCACGGATAGCACCGATCGCCTCCTGGACTCTGAGCTTGAAGGTCTTGGATCCCTGCTCGCCCACATTTGCCAGGACTTCTTCGACTAGGATGCGGTTACGCACCTCGCCTGAGTAGTTGCTCTGCTCAAGGCCGTCCCGGTAGGGAGCGATCCTGTCCTCGAGGCCCAGGTCGGCAACGATCTTGTTGAAACCTTTTTTGCCGCCCATCGCCACAAACATACGGTTGAGCGCCTTTTCGACGCCCTCATCCGCATACATCTTGGCAGCGCCAACGTGCGTGGCTTCGTGCAGGATGGCTCGCTCCACATGAGCCTCATCAACCATCCGGTTACGGACTATGTATACCTTGCCCTGATTGACTGCGGCGGCAACATTGTTGAGGCCCTGGTTCCTGGCATCGTCCTGCACGTTCTGCGGCAGATCATCGAACCGACGAACCACGATGATGTTGTTTCGAGCCGCCTGGTTGTCACCAACAATGCGGTCGATCGTCGCATTGATCTGCTGCTCAGAAACCAGCTCTCTTGGAGGAGAATCTATGCCAAATGTGTCAGCCAGCTCGCGCTCACTGGATTGGAAATCACGCATCCGGTCTGCGGTGCGGTCACTTCTCTCCATATACTGATCGCGACCAGCCCGCATCCTATCTCGGATGTCTCTTAGCTCACGCCGGGGAGAGGATTCAAACGCTTCAGCCAGGCGACGTTCGCTGGCTTCAAATTGACGCATACCTTCTGCGGTACGATCGCTCCTCGCCATAAATCTTTCACGGCGCTCTCGCATCCTGTCCCGCACATTACGGAGCTCGTCTGTTGCCCGAGCGCGCCTTTCCTCTGCACCGACAGAAAATAGCGAGCCTTGGGTTCTGTCGGTCTGCGTTGGATCTGCCGCGCCGGAGATCGAGCCTTCGCCGGGATCCAGGTCAAACAGTTCCCGCTCCCGATCGATCTGAGCTCTCTGCTCCGCCGCGCCTGTATCTGTCTCTGCGCGCTCACGCAGCTCTTCTTCCGTGTATGTGGTGAGGGTGTCTCGCCCCTCATCCATGAAGTTGCTTTGGGCCTGCATCTGCCCTGTGCGCTCACGGTGGCGAGTGATGAGAGCCGTCAGCGCTCTTCGCTCATGCACCTTCTGGCTGAAGTTCTTGTTATCGTCTCCGTAGTAGCCTGTGAACACCTCAAACTGGGGCTCAGCGTCATCGAAGTACCGTGCAATCGATGCGTCAGGTAGCGACTCTATAATCCCAATAGCCTCTGGATTCTCTGTTCGAGCTGTGCGTATGACTCGGCTGTAAGCGGGCGTAGGAGTACGAGTGCCTTCCTCGGTGATCCGTTGCGCTTCGTCAACCGTGTAGCTTCCGCCTGCCAGGTACTTCAGATCCTGGGCTCGCATGGGCCGGTAATTAAAGTCGTATTTATTAGGATCATCCGGTGGCGCTAATTCGTTCGCCCGGGCTACTGCGGCGTCCAATCTCGCTCTTCTCTCAGCTCGGTTGCTCTCAACAACATCGCCAGCAATTTGCGAAATATCGGGCCCAGAACGAGAAACGGAGCCTTGTGGCTCCGTCTCAGTGTCGATCTCAGCTTGTGTGTCCGGTGGACTTATATCCGGTATTGGAGAGTCATCAAACGTCTCCGCAGACCGCAGCTCTTCCATTAGGGCATCACGCCGGTTACGCAACCCATCACGCTCTTGCGACTTTCTTCCTGGCTGGCCGGCCTCGAGGAAAGTTAAATCCTTGTTTTCTTGCCATTGAAAAATGGCATCACGGATAATGTCGATAGTGCGGTTTGCATCTCCAACCTGGGCGTCATAGGAATCACCGCTTCTTACCAGGTAGCCTGCTTCTTGCATGAGCTCTGTAAGCTCATCGAACGTCTTTCCGTTCGCCTTGAACAGCCCGCTCGGAACGCCTTGCCCGCTCACACTGAAATCTTCGCTACGGGCATCTGACGTCTTAATCCCGCCCATCATTTTAATTGCGCTGAATAGGTCAGTATCTGCGTTATAGCCCCCGCGGGTAGTGCCGCGATTGATAGCCCGCAGTTCCTTGTCGATTGCCGCAATCTCTGCTTCGATCTCTGCCTCGCCTCTGGGCGCGTCTGCCGGACGGTAATCAACCGGGATCTGAACCACATTATCTCTAGCCGGGATCTCAGCCTCTGCGTCTTGGGCCGCTCGCAATGCCTGCTCTTCCCTGCTCAGACCGCGACCCTGCTCATCGATCACGCCAGCGCCAGGGCGCATAGTCTCCCGGATAGACTGGATATCCACCTCTCTCGGCGGCAAGCCTTCTGGCAATCTACCTTGAAGAGCAAATCCAGCACCGTCCTCGATAACATCCCAGTTGTAATCCAGGTTTTCGCGCTTCACGCGAGTCAGTGCAGCGGATGCAGATTGCCTGGTCGGATAAGGCTCACCGCTAGCTTTGCGGAGAATCTGCGTACTGGGTCGATCCTCGACATCCACCTCTAGCATCGGAGTCGTGGGAACGCCTCGCCGTGCCGCTACCTCATTAGGTGTCCCAGCAACATTGCCTTCTCGATCAACAGCGAAATCCATCGTTGGCCGAGGAGCTGGTTCAGGTGCCGGCTGATCTCCATAGATAATGTTCTGATCTTCAATCAGATTATCCCGAGCTCGTATGTCTGGAATATCAGCTTGCTGAGTAGTGGAGCGCGGCCTTCTCGTCTCGCCGGCAGGATCCACTTCAAAGTCTGCCGGAGCTCGCAAGGCGGGCCGCTCTGTCCTGGGCATTACCCCGGTCTGCCGATACAGCTCGATGGTTTCGTCCATGCGCGGCATCAGCTCGCCTTCAAGTACGTTTACATAGTCAAACGACTGACGGCGACCAAACTCTGGGGACAAAATCGGACGCGCTGCGATGTCTCTTACTTGATTGAGAATCGCGGGGATGGCAGCAGAGTTGTCCTCTGAAGCATACCGCTGAGCTTCTTGAAGCCTGGTCAGACCAAACTGCAAGCGGGAGATGTCATCCTCGAGCTCTTGGGTTTGCTGTTGGTCGCTATCGCCCAGGGCTCTCTGCTCGCGTCTTGCGGTAATGATGGCCTTGTTGAGACTGGCCCGGAGGGCTGCAATCAAATCCACACCGGGAGTAAGCGCAGCCATTTGCTCTTGCCGGCGGGCTTCGGTTTCCTGGACTTGCTGCTCGAAAGTGTCAGCGATCTGAGGGGAGTCTGTCTCAATGACAGCTTGAGTGGTGGGTGTCTCTATCGTGCGGGCCTGTGAGGCGGCTTGAGAGGCCCGTGCGGCCGCGTTAGTAGCCTGGTCTAACCCATCCCCACCCTGAGCTCTAGCTTCAGCCTGGCCTGCTCTAGCGGCGACTGAGATGGGGTCGAGAATAGCACCCAGGTCAAACGTGAAGTCTGGGAAGGCAATACTGGCTTGACGAGCATCCGCCTCAATCGCGGCTCTCTGCTCTTCGAGGGAGTAACCCGGAGTAAGGCCCTCCTCTACTCTGGCGTTCAATGCGGCAACGCGATCTTGCAGCTCTTGAAGAACCTGGCCGGGCTCCTTGCCGGCGAACGGATCATACGGAGCTGATCGCAACGTCCCGGATACTGCGCCACCAGCCGCGCCAATACCGCCACCAGCCACCGCGCCAGCGATACCTCTGTCCAGACTGGTGCTTAGGTCAAAACCAACCGGCGTCCCAACCACCTCACCAGCGTACTGGGCTTGCTCTTGCAGGAATTCAGTGCCTGCTTCTTTGGTTGCGCCTTTCAGTAGACCCTTGCCGAAGCCCTGCCCGGCAGTATCTAAAATTCCTCTCGCACCCAGGCGCTCCAGTGCAGCGGTGGCTATTGCGGCTGGAGCAGCTTCAGCAAGCTCTCTTATGCTGGTTTCTGTGAAGCCCTTATTCCGAGCTCGCTCTTCACCAAGCTCTTGAACCAAAGAAAAAATATACGCAGGAAAAGCCAGGATAGCCGCACCCATATCCGGCGCAGAATGAATCCCAGACTCTAGGATGTAGCCAGCCAACTCCTTAAAATTGAAGAAGTCATCAATCGAAACCTCACCATCAGCACCCTTAAAGTTTTCCCAGGTGAATCGGCGGTTTGCTGTAGCACCAAAGTCTTGCTCGATCGACTCGCCCAATGTGCCCAGGAGGTTTCCCGTCTCTTCTGGCTTGGCGTACAGATCAAACGAAATGCCATCTTCGCCAAACTTGATGTACGGGTTGATGCCTGTTGTATCCGCCAAGAAGTTCTCGCCGGCTTTTGCAATCGTGCCTAGCCCCTGCACAAAGTTACTGGCTATTTCGCTACCGCGCTCGCCAGCGCTCACTAGCGCATTTACAAAAAACCCTCGCTCCTCCTCCTGCTGAGGCCCGTAAGCGAAATCCAGAAACTGATTACTAAATCCCCCGGCGCTAGGCTGTCTGGGTGTGCCATAAGCGAAATCTAAAAAATCAGCGCCAAATTGAGGTTTTGAGGCCATACGAATCCATCCCTCTACAGAAGGTAAAAAGGTTTTTGACTGGGATTAGTGCCGGGTATTAGCCGAGTCGATCGATAGCGAATCGCGAGGTAGACCCCGGCGGGGCAGAAACAGCCAAGCCGCCTCTTAGCTTCTGCAATAACTGCGCTTTGTTGATAGGCCCGCGACCGAGATCAATCATTCCGTTTTCATCTTCCGGCATGGCTTCTATCGCATCGATCTGTTCTTGAAGCTCTGCTTGATCTATCTCAGGAGCATCAGGGGCCTGCGGTGGCGTCCGTCCTGCTGACGATCCAGATAGATCGCCCATGCCCCCGAAAGTCGCAACCTCCTCGACACCAATCAACTTTCCGCTGTCATCGAACTGCGGGATGCCAATGCTCATAGCGCCCGTATACGGGTTAGTGTTCTGAATAAGCTGAGACTGGTTGATCTGCTGCTGATACAGATTGTATTGATCTGATCCTGGCTCAAAACGATCGCGCTCTTGGATCAGCTTGCCTAATGCAGACTGCGGGAACTGTTGGCCGTATTCGATCAATCTCCGCTGCTGAGCCTCGCTTAGCGACTGCAACGCCACTTGCTGACCAAACTTGGTGTTGGCAGTCTCTCGCTGAAAATTCTGCTCTTTTTCTAGCAAGCCTGTCTGGAACTCACGCTGAGATGCAATGTCAGCAAGCTGATCCTTTCTGGCGCGCGCGTAATTCTTGTCAGCAATAGCCTGCAACCGGGCCTCGCGATCCTTCTCAATCTCGACGTTAAACATCGTGTTGGCGAACTGCGATATCCCCGCGCCCAAGCCACCAAGCGCACCAAGCAATCCTCTACTGGCCATATCAGGCTCCCATCTCTCTGTCGCCTACCGGGACATCTTCATCCGGCAGTGAATCACCATAATCATCCGGCAGCGCTTCGGCTTCGCTTGCAAGCTCCGCGTCATCCACCTGAACCATTGCCTCTTTCAAGCTGGCTACTTCCTCCGGTGACAATCCCTGCTCTTGGGCAAACATAATCACCATCTCTTTAAATGCGGATGAAACATCGGCACCCGATACCTGGACGCCTGTTGCCTCTGCAATCGTGAACACCTCATTCAGCGCCATCATTCCCAGGATCGAAAGATTCTCTTCCTTGATGTCACCATCTGTTTCAGTGTCTGATGCCTCGGCCAGCTTCAGAGCCGCCATAGCCATTAGCCTGGGCTGAGCTCTTTCAGAACCGGAAATGACTCTTGCAATCTCTTCAGACAAATCTTCTGAGTACAGTTTCTTGCCCATGTAATTGATTGCTGACTCCAGTGCGGGATCGTCAAGGGCAGGAGCTCCGCCCTCTGCCTGCATAGGGGCCGCTTCATTTTGTAGTAGTCCAGCCATTAGCCTCTCCCTCCTGATCGATAAAGCGCCGGCACCTCGTACCGCCCTGTCTCTGGGTTATAGACCGGGGCCCTAATCACCCCGCCTATATTTGCCTGATACCTGGCTAGTGCTTCTGCCTCCGCATCTTCCTGCGCTTTTGCGGCGGCGTAACCTTGGAGCATTTGGCCACCAATCATCACTGCGCCGAATTGACCAGCAGGGCCTAGCGCGTTCCAGCCTTTGCCAATGCCACCAGCAACACGACCCAGTAACCCGGGGTTTGCGGCAGGAGCAAGAGTGGCTGCAGTCGTGGCACCGCCAACACCGCCTACAGCGCCAGGAGCGGCCGCATTAAGGCCAGTAGCCTGACCCGCACCTACCGCATTACCCAATGAGCTAAAGCCCGAGGGAGCCGTTGTAGAGGCTCCTGTTAAGTAATTCCCGGTAGTGACCGGGGCCGCTGCACCCGCTCCCGTGCCCGTTGCTGTTGTGACGCCCGCACTAGGGGCTGTGTATACCGGGGTAGCCGTAGTGATCGGCGCAAGATTTGCCGCAACCGTGCCCGCTCCAGCGCCATACGCGCCAGTAAATCCACCGGCCAGCGAGCTTCCCGCCCCGGTTATGTTTCCAGATGCCAGAGCAGCGCCAGCGCCAGTGACTCCGCTCCACGCAGATGCTACCCCGGCTTTCGCGCCGGCCATAAATCCAGCGCCACTCGTCGCCCCTCCGATGCCGCCCAAAAGGGCAGCACCTCCAAAATACACAGCGGCCGCAATCGCAGCGACTTTCAGGAATTTGCTTTGCTTGACCGCCTTCCAGACCTTCTTGACGCCTTTTACAACGCCCTTCACGACCTTCTTGATGACCTTGCCGACCTTCTTTACAACCTTACTCATGTCTGACCTCGCACATAGGTGCAATTCATAGAAATACGGGAAAAGCCGATCCGGCTAAGAAACTTCAATAGCCTGGGATCGGACTCTGGCTCTAACTCGATTACGGCAACTTTGATGACCGGGCGAGATTTCACCCACTTGCCGAATTGACGTAGGAGCTTGACTCCCTCGCCGGGTACTCTGGTGTAGTACAGCATCACGCTGCACTGCTGGCGCTCATACCAGAATGACCGCTCCGCCATTGCCCCCACGGCGGCGACCACCTCACCGTCTATCTCTGATACCCAGACAAAATGGCGGTTGCCAGAGATCGCCTCAGTGGCTGTCTCTGCCATAGAGTCTCTGCAAATTCTGACTGGGAGGGGGTTTTGGCTTACTGACTCTACTGCTAAATCAACAATAGCTGGCACATCCGCCAGCGTCGCCTCTCTAATCACTTATGGTCTACGGCAAAGGGCCTGAAGGCACGGGTACAAACTGTTCGCTTTGGGGATCCCATACATAACGCTGACCATTGGGCGAGAGATAGAGGCCAGTTGCAGTTCCGTCTTGAGTAGTTTGCTCGGTGAACCCAGCTTCATCTACTGCTCTGGGCGGAGCACGGCGAATAACATCAGTAGTGGTATAGCTCGTATTGGTATTTGGATCTGGGCCACCCCCGTCATCTCCACCATCTCCGCCACCATCTCCGCCACCATCTCCACCATCCGTGCCATCTCCACCGCCACCGTCAGTAGTATTTCCACCGTCCGTGTTGGTGTCCGTGCCACCTGATGTAGTGCCTTCCATGCGATCTGTAATGTTCTGCATTAGGCCTGGCATTTGCAGAGTCACCGTCATCAAGTTCGCTGTGGCCTGCTCCTTTTGATAAACAGTTAGGTTGGGATCTGCATAAATTGCGGCAATCCCGTCCATGGCCGAGTACATGATCGTAGACGCCGACTGAGCGTTGACCTGGTATTTCTTAAACTCACGATCAAGCGCATTTTGCTGTGCCGCCCAATCATTCTGGCTGGTCTGCAAATAAGACTCAAAACCTCTCTGCTTTTCCGCCTCCATAGAGGCAAAGGCGTGCTGAGTCGCAAGCTGAGTCGCCTGGAAGCTCTGGGCGTTATTTTGAAACGCCATCTGGAAATCTCTGTCGAGCTGAGCCTGGGTACCGGAAAACGCAAGCTGAGTTTCTTGTAGTGCCTGCTCTGCGGCAATCTTCGCTGCGGCAATGGCCTCGTTAGACGCAAGCTGTGAATTCTGCAGAGACGTTTGCAGAGCACGATCTAGCTGGTTTTGATCCCCAGTCCAGGTTAATTGCTCGTTTTGCAGTGCCTGTTTAAGCGCTCTATCAAGCGCGTTTTGATCGCCAGTAAATTCAAAATTACTTTCCTGTAGAGCAGTTTGCAGGGCTCGATCCAGAGCCGCCTCTTGCGAGGCGAGATCCCGGTCAAGCTGATTTTGAGTGCCAGTAAAATCAAACTGACTTTGCTGCAATGATGTCTGCAGATCACGATCCAGCGCGCTTTCACCGCGGGTAAAGGCGAATTGATTTTCCTGCAAGACAGATTGCAACTCTCGATCCAGCGCGTTTTCACTGCTAGTGAAGTCAAACTCCTGCTCCTGCAGATACTTCCGCAAGGTGCGGTCAGCCTCATTCTGCTCAGCAGTAAAGAGCTGCTGGTCATCTTGCAGTAAGCGCTGCGCTTCTCGAGTTAAGAAAGCCTGAATTGCGGTATTAGCCGCATCGGCATTAAACGCCCCCGCCTGGTTGATCGAGTCAGCATTAAATCGGTTAGTTACATTGCCCTCACCGACATTAAACATACTTACATTTGTGCCCAGCGAGGCATCCTGCAATGCGGCTCTATTTGCCGCATCTACGCTCTGAGCGTCAGCGCCGGCATAAGTGGCCGCATCCTGTTCCGCAATTCTGGTAGCCGCATCAATTACCGCCTGCTCGCTAGCCTGGGCGGCAATAGATGAATTAAGCAGTCCACGTTGGTTTGCGTACTGCAGACCCCGGGTTCTGGCACTCTGTAGTAACGGCGAATTGCTGTTAAGGATCTGGTTTAGCTGGTATTGAACCGTCTGCTGTGGCGTAACCTGGCGCGCAGTAACCTCTGCTTCATTGGCCTCCGCTGTTCCAGACTCTGCGGCCAAGGCCGGGTCATAGGTGGCAACCTCTTCGGCTGCTTGCGATGCGGATGTTTGGCTACCCGTTTCCACCTCAGATTGTTGCGTAGGCGCAATCTGGTTTGCCTTAGCCGCAGCAAGGGCTTGCTCCGCCAACTTTCTCTGAGCAATAGCCTGGGCTTCTGGCGAGTTCTGGATATTCGCCAAAATCTCCTCGAGCGGCTGTCCTGCCCTGGCGGCGGAGACTAAGGAGCTAATTTCTTCAGCACTAGGCGATCTCTCCAAGAATTGAGAAAACGCTATCCCTACTTCGGATGTGACCCGATTACCAAATTCTGGTGACTGGCGGATGTTGTAATTCAGATCATCAACGGTTTTGCCGCTGAGCAAATCCCCGCGCCAATAATCCAAGCCGGCCTGACGGGCTTCTCTGCCGAGCAATCCTTGAAACGCATCCTGTACCCGCTGGTTCGCTACCCCATACGCTTCATCACTTCCCGCGAGGTTAAAACGCAGATCGTCTAGGGTTGCGCCGTCATTAAGAACTTGCTGCCAATAATCTAAACCAGACTGAGCGGCATCTCTCCCAACGTATTGCTGGAACAAAGCGTTGATGTCGTCAGAGTAGTCCTGACGAGCTTGCAGCAACCCTCTACTGCCCTCGTTGATCGTGCCGCTACCCATCGGGCCGGGGTCTGAAATGACGGTTGGCGTTGGCGCTTTAGGATCTGTGATCGTGCCGCTACCCACCGGGCCAGGGCCTTTGTCTGGAGGGCCCATAGGACGCGGCCCGCCAGTTTGCGGTATCAACGGCCTAGCACCGCCAGTTTGCGGCACCATTTGATCCGGCTGCATTTTCTTCAGGCGCTTGCGCTCCTCCTCCGTCATAGAGGACATCGTAGTAGTAGGCATATTTTTTACTCGGGTTTGGTGGGCCAGGTAATCGTCGCAGGAAAGTCTGCCTGCTGGGGTACGTCTCTCAACGCCTGTCGGTAAGCGGTCATCTCTGCGCTCATGGTCACATCTGATAAACCGTAGTGGTCTGTAGCTTTTAACAGATCGTCCCGTGTAGCTCGTTCTGTGGCTTCTAGAGCGGCATTGTCAGCGGCAGTCTTGGCGTCTATCTGATCCTGTACGGTTACAGTGGTTTCTACACCGTCCTCGTCAGTCTCAGTGTATTCGGTAAACATCTCTTGAGTTACCCACTTCTCCTGCCATACACCGCCTACTTGCTCTACGCCATCTTTGACAGCCACTTGCCATTCGCCAACGTCAGGCTTTGCAACCGCAGTTACCCGTGCTACACCCAAGGATTCCAGCGTTGCATCAGTCCACGCTTCAGGCAGAGACATATGCTTGTTTTCTTGTCTTAGCTGGATTTTTGTTTTTGGCGTTCCAGTAGCCACTTCAACAAATAACATATTTGTCTCCTTTTAAAACTTGGGTAGTGCGTCAGTAGGCGGTGTAAAGCTAGATGTGTATCTGGCTACGCCTTTGGTGATACGGAGGTCGTCTATAAAACCATTAAACTGAGCGGCACTAAAAGCGTGTTCTCA
>Ga0208645_1000396_pt1 | contig 48769 bp, 52 predicted proteins | sample VirMetDEL_Sep_01_FD_184519 | JGI IMG/M metagenome (GOLD analysis project Ga0208645, IMG submission 184519) | Aqueous microbial communities from the Delaware River and Bay under freshwater to marine salinity gradient to study organic matter... | ecosystem: Environmental > Aquatic > Marine >... | reverse complement strand
CCAGCTGCATATTTAAGGCTTGGATCGACCATGGCTTCGAAGTGCTTGAGCGCTTCGGAGCCGATCAGAAGCGGGTATTGGAATGCGCTTCGGTCGGTCAAGTTCACTTCGATCGTGCGCAGGGTCTCTCCCATGCACAATTCAAGATCGATTACCGGGCGTGCCGTGTAGGTTTTTTCTTCATCGGGATCGAAGTCACCAGAGCGTCGTTTGATCTTGCTGATCCGTGCCAATGGGCGCTCGATGGTGCGCTCGTGCGCATCGTCGATGGCCAACACGAAACGCACCCAGGTTTCTCCATCACGCTTGAAGCGTTTGATATCGCGGGCGCTGAGGGAAGCGGTCTTGGCACCGGTATCGAGCTTGGCAGCCACCTGCAGGTCCAGTTCCTCGATATGGATGTATTCGTTCAGACCATAGATCGACTTGCCCATGGCCAGAGCCGGGCAGGACAAGGTCAGCAGGCAGAGCAACAAGGAGAAGGGTTTCAGTCTCATGTGTCCTTGAGAGGGTATTGCCAGGGGGCGGGTGAAGGGCAGCGTCTGGCGGCATCCTGCCATACAACTGCCTGCCGTGAAGTCTAGCAGCCATGGCAAAAGGCGATAGCCGGGCATGAATGCGCAGATTCTAACATGGAGATTTTCCGTGCCGACAGACGCTTATGTAGCTTTCTGCAAGTAAGGTCGCGGCTTGCCTGCCTGGTCCTGCTGAAAGTATTGTCGACAATACTTTGGTCTGCTTTGACCGGTATGGCTTTTTGGCGTAGTTTTATGGCCATTACATCTCGGTGGTGTCGACAATCATGTTGCTCGAGTCTGAAGTATCTGCAGCGCCTCAGGTGGATTCGGAAACACTTTCCGAACATGTCTTCCGCCTGATACAAGCCGCCATCGTCAAGGGCGAGATCGCTCCGGGCAGCAAGATTTCCGAGCCTGAACTGGCGCGCACCTATGGCATCAGTCGCGGGCCGCTACGTGAGGCGATCCACCGCCTGGAAGGGCAGAAGCTGCTGGTACGGGTGCCACATGTGGGCGCGCGGGTGGTAGCGCTCAACCATGCCGAGCTGATCGAGCTGTACGAGATTCGCGAGTCGCTCGAAGGCATGGCCTGCCGCCTGGCCGCCGAACGCATGACCCAGGGCGAGATCGACGAACTGCGCCGGGTGCTGGAACTGCACGAGCAGGACGCGGCCTTCAAAGCGGGTGTCGGCTATTACCAGCAGGAAGGCGACTTCGACTTCCATTACCGGATCATCCAGGGCAGTGGCAATCGCACCCTGGCCAAGCTCTTGTGCGACGAGCTGTACCAACTGGTGCGCATGTACCGCCTGCAGTTCTCCGCTACGCCCAACCGGCCGCACCAGGCTTTCGCTGAGCACCACCGCATTCTCGATGCCATCGCCGAACGTGACGGCGAGCTGGCCGAACTGCTAATGCGCCGTCACATCGGCGCCTCCAAGCGCAATATCGAGCGCTACTACACCGAAGCGCTCGCCACTTCATCCAAGACCCGAGGTGATTCATGACCCAGCTTTCCGCCGGCCAGCGTTTCCGCCAGGCCCTCGCCGAAGAGCAACCGCTGCAGGTGATCGGCGCGATCAACGCCAACCATGCACTGCTGGCCAAGCGCGCAGGCTTTCGCGCCATCTACCTGTCCGGTGGTGGTGTCGCAGCCGGCTCGCTCGGCCTGCCGGATCTGGGCATCAATACCCTGGATGACGTGCTGACTGACGTGCGCCGCATCACCGACGTGTGCGACCTGCCGCTGCTGGTGGACATCGACACCGGCTTCGGCCCCTCAGCATTCAACATCGAGCGCACCATCAAGAACCTGATCAAGGCCGGCGCCGCCGCCGCGCATATCGAGGATCAGGTCGGCGCCAAGCGCTGTGGTCACCGACCGGGCAAGGAGATCGTCTCTTGCGAGGAAATGGTCGACCGCGTACGTGCCGCCGCCGATGCCAAGACTGACCCGGACTTCTTCCTCATCGCTCGCACCGACGCCATCCAGGCCGAGGGTGTGGACGCCGCCATCGAGCGTTGCAAACGCTATGTTGAAGCCGGTGCCGATGGCATTTTCGCCGAGGCCGCTTACGACCTGCCGACCTATGAGCGCTTCGTCAAGGAGCTGAACGTGCCGGTGCTGGCCAACATCACCGAGTTCGGCGCTACGCCGCTGTTCACCCGTGACGAGCTGGCCTCGGTCGGCGTGGCCATCCAGCTCTATCCGCTGTCGGCCTTCCGTGCCGCGAACAAAGCGGCGGAAAGTGTCTACACCGCAATTCGCCAGAGCGGCCACCAGAAGGACGTGATCGAGCTGATGCAGACCCGCACCGAACTCTATGACCGCATCGGCTACCACGCCTTCGAGCAGAAGCTCGACGCGCTGTTCGCCGCCGGCAAGAAATAAAGATAAGAAGAAGGATTCGAGGAGATAACCATGAGTGCCACCGAAACCACCCCTGGCTTCAAACCGAAAAAATCCGTCGCCCTGAGCGGCACTGCCGCCGGCAACACCGCGCTGTGCACTGTCGGCCGCACTGGCAACGACCTGCACTACCGCGGCTATGACGTGCTTGATTTCGCCAACCGCTGCGAGTTCGAGGAAATCGCCCACCTGCTGGTGCACGGCAAGCTGCCCAATGTGGCCGAGCTGGCCGGCTACAAGGCCAAGCTCAAGGCCCTGCGTGGTCTGGCGGCCGGGGTCAAGGCCGCACTGGAGCAACTGCCGCCGTCCGCCCACCCGATGGATGTGATGCGCACCGCCGTCTCCGTACTCGGCTGTCTGGCGCCGGAGAAGGACGACCACAACCATCCGGGCGCCCGTGATATCGCCGACAAGCTGATGGCCTCCCTCGGTTCCGCGCTGCTCTATTGGTACCACTACAGCCACAACGGCAAGCGCATTGACGTGGAAACCGACGACGATTCCATCGGTGGGCACTTCTTGCATCTGCTGCATGGCGAGAAGCCGTGCGAGTCCTGGGTGCGTGCCATGCACACCTCGCTGAACCTGTATGCCGAGCACGAGTTCAACGCCTCGACCTTCACTTCGCGGGTGATCGCCGGTACCGGCTCCGACCTGTTTTCCTGCATCGCCGGCGCCATCGGCGCGCTGCGCGGCCCGAAACACGGTGGCGCCAACGAGGTGGCCTTCGAGGTGCAGAAGCGCTACGACAGCCCGGACGAAGCCGAGGCCGACATCCGCGCCCGTGTCGAGAAGAAGGAAGTGATCATCGGCTTCGGCCACCCGGTCTATACCGTCAGCGACCCGCGCAACAAGGTGATCAAGGAAGTGGCCCAAGAGCTGTCCGAGGCGCAGGGCAACACCAAGATGTATGACATCGCCGAGCGCCTGGAAAGCGTGATGTGGGACATCAAGAAGATGTTCCCCAACCTCGACTGGTTCAGTGCCGTGAGCTACCACATGATGGGCGTGCCGACCGCCATGTTCACCCCGCTGTTCGTCATCGCCCGTACCGCCGGCTGGTCGGCGCACGTTATCGAGCAACGCATCGACGGCAAGATCATCCGCCCGAGCGCCAACTACACAGGCCCAGAAGACCTGAAGTTCGTGCCGCTCAAGGATCGCAAATAAGATGAATGACACCGTGAATAGCCAATACCGCATGCGCCTGCCCGGTACCGCGCTGGATTACTTCGACGCCCGTGAGGCGGTCGAAGCGATCCAGGCCGGCTCCTGGGACAAACTGCCCTACACCTCGCGCGTACTCGCCGAGCAACTGGTGCGTCGCTGCGAGCCGCAGGACCTGACTGCCGCGCTGGAGCAACTGGTCTACCGCAAGCGCGACCTGGACTTTCCCTGGTACCCGGCCCGCGTGGTCTGTCACGACATCCTCGGCCAGACCGCGCTGGTCGACCTGGCCGGCCTGCGCGACGCCATCGCCGAGAAAGGTGGTGACCCGGCCAAGGTCAACCCGGTGGTGCCGACCCAGCTGATCGTCGACCACTCCCTGGCCGTCGAGGCGCCGGGCTTCGACCCGGACGCGTTCGAGAAGAACCGCGCCATCGAGGATCGCCGCAACGAGGATCGCTTCCACTTCATTGACTGGACCAAGACCGCGTTCAAGAACGTCGACGTGATCCCGGCCGGCAACGGCATCATGCACCAGATCAACCTGGAGAAGATGAGCCCGGTTATCCAGGCGCGCGGCGGCATCGCCTTTCCTGACACCTGCGTCGGTACCGACTCGCACACCCCGCACGTCGATGCCCTGGGTGTGATCGCCATTGGCGTTGGCGGTCTTGAGGCCGAGACCGTAATGCTCGGCCACCCGTCGATGATGCGCCTGCCGGATATCGTCGGTGTCGAGTTGACCGGCAAGCGCCAGCCCGGCATTACGGCCACCGATATCGTCCTGGCAATCACCGAATTTCTGCGCAAGGAGCGGGTTGTCGGCGCCTGGGTCGAGTTCTTCGGTGAAGGAGCGGACAGCCTGTCCATCGGTGACCGCGCGACCATCTCCAACATGTGCCCGGAATACGGCGCCACCGCCTCGATGTTCTACATTGACGGCCAGACCATCGACTACCTCAAACTCACCGGGCGCGAGCCGGAGCAGGTGGCACTGGTGGAGAATTACGCCAAGACCCTCGGCCTGTGGAGCGACGCGCTGAAAGCCGCCGAGTACGAGCGCGTGCTGCGTTTCGACCTCGGGAGCGTAGTGCGCAACATGGCCGGCCCGAGCAACCCGCATCGCCGTCTGCCGACTTCGGCCCTGGCTGAGCGTGGCATCGCCGACGAAGCCAAGCTGCAGAGCGGCAAGGTTGAAGAGGCCGAAGGTCTGATGCCGGACGGCGCCGTGATCATCGCCGCCATCACCAGTTGCACCAACACCTCCAACCCGCGCAACGTCATTGCCGCCGGTCTGGTGGCGAAGAAGGCCAACGCGCTGGGCCTGCTGCGCAAGCCCTGGGTGAAAACCTCATTCGCACCGGGCTCGAAGGTCGCCAAGTTGTATCTGGAGGAGGCCGGTCTGCTGGCGGAGCTGGAGCAACTCGGTTTCGGCATCGTTGCCTACGCCTGCACCACCTGTAATGGCATGTCCGGCGCGCTCGATCCGCTGATCCAGAAAGAAATCATCGACCGCGATCTGTACGCCACCGCCGTACTCTCGGGTAACCGCAACTTCGACGGGCGCATTCATCCTTACGCCAAACAGGCGTTCCTGGCCTCGCCGCCACTGGTGGTGGCCTACGCTATCGCCGGCACCGTGCGCTTCGATATCGAGCAGGACGCGCTGGGCACTGATGCCCAAGGCAATCCGATCACGCTGAAGGACTTGTGGCCGAGCGACGAGGAGATCGACGCCATCGTCGCCGCCTCGGTGAAGCCCGAGCAATTCAAGCAGATCTACATCCCGATGTTCGATCTCGGCAGCGTGCAGGAGTCCGAGAGCCCGCTGTATGACTGGCGCCCGATGTCCACCTACATTCGCCGCCCGCCGTACTGGGAAGGTGCGTTGGCCGGCGAGCGCACGCTCAGGGGCATGCGCCCGCTGGCGATCCTGCCGGACAACATCACCACCGACCACCTGTCGCCGTCCAACGCCATCCTGGCCGACTCGGCGGCTGGTGAGTACTTGGCGAAAATGGGCCTGCCGGAGGAGGACTTCAACTCCTACGCGACCCACCGCGGTGACCACCTCACCGCGCAGCGTGCCACCTTCGCCAACCCGCAACTGGTCAACGAAATGGCCGTGGTCGACGGCCAGGTGAAGAAGGGCTCGCTGGCCCGCGTCGAGCCCGAGGGCAAGGTACTGCGCATGTGGGAAGCCATCGAAACCTACATGAACCGCAAGCAGAACCTGATCATCGTCGCCGGCGCCGACTACGGCCAGGGTTCGTCCCGCGACTGGGCGGCCAAGGGCGTGCGTCTGGCGGGTGTTGAAGTGATCGTCGCCGAGGGCTTCGAGCGCATCCATCGCACCAATCTGGTGGGCATGGGCGTGCTGCCGGTCGAATTCAAGCCGGGCACCACGCGCCTGACCCTGGGCCTGGACGGCACCGAGACCTATGACGTGGAAGGCGATATCTCGCCGCGCTGCGACCTGACCCTGGTGGTCAATCGCCGCAACGGCGAGGTGCTGCGCGTGCCGGTGACCTGCCGCCTGGATACCGCGGCCGACGTCAGCGTGTACAAGGCCGGCGGTGTGCTGCAGCGCTTCGCCAAGGACTTCCTCGAAGGCGCAGTGACGTGATGACGCGGTCTGCTCCCTCTCCCATTCATGGGAGGGGGCTGGGGAGAGGGTGGTGCAGACGGCTCGGTGTTGTCTGATAGACCCTCTCCCTCGGCCCCTCTCCCGCAAGCGGGAGAGGGGAGGCAAGCGCGTAGCCCGGATGAAATCCGGGGCAAGGTTGAATGATTCGATCCCGGATTGTATCCGGCTACTTTTTCAGGACTGCAGCTATGGCCCATCTGTCGCAAGTGAAAATCCCCGCCACCTACATCCGTGGCGGCACCAGCAAGGGTGTGTTCTTCCGTTTGCAGGATCTGCCCGAGCGCTGCCGGGTGCCGGGTGAGGCCCGCGACAAGCTGTTTATGCGCGTGATCGGCAGCCCCGATCCGTACGCCGCGCAGATCGACGGCATGGGCGGCGCTACCTCGAGCACCTCGAAATGCGTGATCCTGTCGAAAAGCAGCCAGCCCGAGCATGATGTCGATTACCTCTACGGTCAGGTCTCAATCGACAAGGCTTTCGTCGACTGGAGCGGCAATTGCGGCAACCTGTCCACCGCCGCCGGCGCTTTCGCCATTCATGCCGGCCTGGTCGATGCCGCGCGGATTCCCGAGAACGGCACCTGCGTGGTGCGCATCTGGCAGGCCAATATTCAGAAAACCATCATCGCCCATGTGCCGATCACGGACGGCCAGGTGCAGGAAACCGGTAACTTCGAGCTGGACGGCGTGACCTTCCCGGCGGCGGAGATCGTGCTGGAGTTCCTCGATCCGTCCGATGATGGCGAGGAGGGCGGCTCGATGTTCCCCACCGGCAATCTGGTCGATGACCTGGAGGTGCCGGCTGATGTTGTAGAAGGGGGTACCTTGAAGGCGACCATGATCACGGCTGGCATCCCGACCATCTTCGTCAATGCCGAAGACATCGGCTATCAGGGCACTGAGCTGCGCGAGGCCATCAACAGCGATCCGACGCAACTGGCGCGCTTCGAGCAGATCCGCATTGCCGGTGCGCTGCGCATGGGGCTGATCAAAACGGCCGAGGAGGCTGCGACACATCAGCACACCCCGAAGATCGCTTTCGTCAGTCCGCCCAAGGACTACCGCACCTCTAGCGGCAAGGAGGTCAAGGCCGGCGAGGTCGATCTGTTGGTGCGGGCGCTGTCCATGGGCAAGCTGCACCACGCGATGATGGGCACCTGCGCAGTGGCCATCGGCACGGCAGCGGCGATTCCGGGGACGCTGGTCAACCTGGCCGCTGGCGGCGGCGAGCGCGAGGCGGTGCGCTTCGGCCATCCGTCGGGCACCTTGCGGGTCGGCGCTCAGGCCAAACGGGTCGACGGCCAATGGACAGTGACCAAGGCCGTGATGAGTCGCAGTGCGCGCATCCTGATGGAGGGGTGGGTGCGGGTGCCGGGCGGAAGTTTCTGATGCTCTAACTTAGAAAAGACTCGAGATTTCGAGTCTTTTTATTTTTAAAACAGCTAGTTACGAAGCTTATTTAAGGCGGCGTTCAACACCTTTTTCCACCAGGATCTTGGCCGAGATTTCCTCGACCGAGAAATGCGTGGAGTTGATGAAGGCGATATTTTCGCGGCGGAACAGGCCCTCCACTTCGCGCACCTCGAACTCGCACTGGGCGAAGCTGGCGTAGCGACTGTTGGGTTTGCGCTCGTGGCGGATGGCGGTGAGGCGGTCCGGGTCAATGGTCAGGCCGAACAGCTTGTCGCGGTATTTTTTCAGCGACTCGGGCAGTTGCAGGCGTTCCATGTCGTCTTCGGTCAGCGGGTAGTTGGCGGCGCGGATGCCGTACTGCATGGCCATGTACAGGCAGGTGGGCGTCTTGCCGCAACGCGACACGCCGACCAGGATCAGGTCGGCCTTGTCGTAATAGTGGGTACGTGCGCCATCGTCGTTGTCCAGAGCGAAGTTCACCGCTTCGATGCGCTCCATGTAGTTGGAGTGCTGGCCGATGGAGTGCGATTTGCCGACGGAGTATGAGGAGTGCGAGCTCAGCTCCTGCTCCAGCGGCGAGAGAAAGGTGGAGAAAATATCGATCATGAAACCATTGGCGGTATCGAGGATCGCACGAATGTCACGGTTGACGATGGTGTCGAAGATGATCGGACGCGCGCCGTCCCTTTCTGCGGCGGCATCGATTTGTTGTACCATGGCGCGCGCTTTATCGACGCTGTCGATATAAGGGCGCGTCAGTTTGGTGAACTGGATATTCTCGAACTGCGCGAGCAGGCTCTGGCCCAGGGTCTCGGCCGTGATGCCGGTGCCGTCGGAGATGAAGAAAGCGGTACGTTTCATTTGCGCCAAAGGCCTTAAGCTGAGTTCGATTCTTGGCTATGATAGGCCGCGTTTTTCGCCAGCCCCATGGGTTTTGGCATTGTTACTTATTCAAGGGCAAGGCCACAATCTTGCGGCAGTTCGTCGCCAGAGCATCCAGCCCCCCGAGAGTTTGTGCAAAGGCTTGCGAGCTAGAGCCTGCTTTTAACGCAGCAGGGTCGACGCGCAACTGGCTTTACGCAAATTCTGAGCTTTTCCAATATCTTAGTGGAGAGATCACCTTGGTAGAGTACGTAGTTTCCCTCGATAAGCTCGGCAATCATGATGTTGAGCATGTGGGGGGCAAAAACGCATCCCTCGGCGAGATGATCAGCAACCTGGCTGGTGCCGGCGTCTCGGTTCCCGGCGGTTTCGCCACTACGGCTCAGGCTTACCGCGACTTCCTCGAGCAGAGCGGGCTGAACGCGCAGATCCATGCAGCGCTCGACGCGCTCGACGTTGACGACGTCAATGCCCTGGCCAAGACCGGCGCGCAGATTCGCCAGTGGGTGATGGACGCCGAGTTCCCGGCCCAGCTGGATGCCGAGATTCGCAAGGCGTTCGCCGAAATGAGCGCCGGCAACGAGAACATGGCCGTGGCCGTGCGTTCCTCCGCCACCGCCGAAGACCTGCCGGACGCCTCGTTCGCCGGCCAGCAAGAAACCTTCCTCAATATTCGCGGCGTGGACAACGTGATCCGCGCGGCCAAGGAAGTCTTCGCTTCTCTTTTCAATGACCGGGCAATCGCCTACCGCGTGCACCAGGGCTTCGACCACAAGCTGGTCGCCCTGTCTGCCGGCGTGCAGCGCATGGTGCGTTCGGAAACCGGCACAGCCGGCGTGATGTTCACCCTGGATACCGAGTCCGGCTTCCGTGATGTGGTGTTCATCACCGGCGCCTATGGTCTCGGCGAGACTGTGGTGCAAGGTGCGGTCAACCCTGACGAGTTCTACGTGCACAAGCCGACCCTGGAGGCGGGCCGCCCAGCGATTCTGCGCCGCAATCTGGGCAGCAAGGCGATCAAGATGATCTACGGTGACGAAGCCAAGGCCGGTCGCTCGGTCAAGACCGTCGAAGTCGACCGCGCCGAGCGCGCACGTTTCTGTATCACCGATGCCGAGGTCAGCGAGCTGGCCAAACAGGCGCTGATCATCGAGAAACACTATGGCCGTCCGATGGACATCGAATGGGCCAAGGACGGTGATGACGGCAAGCTGTACATCGTTCAGGCCCGTCCGGAAACCGTCAAGAGCCGTGCCAGCGCGACCGTGATGGAGCGCTATCTGCTGAAAGAGAAGGGCACCGTTCTGGTCGAAGGGCGTGCGATTGGCCAGCGCATCGGCGCCGGCAAGGTGCGCGTTATTCATGACGTGTCCGAGATGGACAAGGTGCAACCGGGCGACGTACTGGTCTCCGACATGACCGATCCGGATTGGGAGCCGGTGATGAAGCGCGCCAGCGCCATCGTCACCAACCGTGGCGGCCGTACCTGCCACGCGGCTATCATCGCCCGTGAGCTGGGCATCCCGGCCGTGGTCGGTTGCGGCAACGCCACCCACGTGCTGAAGGACGGCCAGGGCGTCACCGTATCCTGCGCCGAAGGCGACACCGGCTTCATCTTTGAAGGCGAACTGGGCTTCGATATTCGTAAGAACTCGGTCGACGCCATGCCGGATCTGCCGTTCAAGATCATGATGAACGTCGGCAACCCGGATCGCGCCTTCGACTTCGCCCAACTGCCGAACGAAGGCGTGGGCCTGGCCCGTCTGGAATTCATCATCAACCGCATGATCGGCGTGCACCCAAAGGCGCTGCTGAACTTCGCCAGCTTGCCGCCGGAGATCAAGGACAGCGTTGAGAAGCGCATCGCCGGTTATGGCGATCCGGTCGACTTCTACGTCGAGAAGCTGGTCGAGGGTATCAGCACCCTGGCCGCGGCCTTCTGGCCGAAGAAGGTCATCGTGCGCCTGTCGGACTTCAAGTCCAACGAATACGCCAACCTGATCGGCGGCAAGCTGTACGAGCCGGAAGAAGAGAACCCGATGCTGGGCTTCCGTGGTGCTTCGCGCTACATCAGCGAATCCTTCCGCGACTGCTTCGAGTTGGAGTGCCGTGCACTGAAGAAAGTGCGCAACGAGATGGGCCTGACCAACGTCGAGATCATGGTGCCCTTCGTGCGTACCCTGGGCGAGGCCTCGCAAGTGGTCGAGCTGCTGGCTGGCAATGGCCTTGCTCGCGGTCAGGATGGTCTGAAGGTCATCATGATGTGCGAGCTGCCGTCCAACGCCATCCTGGCCGAGGAGTTCCTCGAGTTCTTCGACGGTTTCTCCATCGGGTCCAATGACCTGACCCAGCTGACCTTGGGCTTGGATCGCGACTCTGGCATCGTCGCCCATCTGTTCGATGAGCGTAACCCGGCCGTGAAAAAACTGCTGGCCAACGCCATTGCCGCCTGTAACAAGGCTGGCAAGTACATCGGCATCTGTGGTCAGGGCCCGTCAGACCATCCTGATCTGGCCAAGTGGCTGATGGAGCAGGGCATCGAGAGCGTTTCGCTGAACCCTGACTCGGTACTCGACACCTGGTTCTTCCTGGCAGAGACTCAGCCTGCCTGAGGCCAGTGATTGATCGCTAAAGGGCGGGTTGATCCCGCCCTTTTTGGTGTCCATACGGTTTTGTTAGCCACCCCAAGCCGTCGTCGGCGATATGAATGTCGCTCCCGACGGTTTTTTGTGGCTGATCAAATCTGGCAGTTACTCTTGGGGCGTCGCGGGTGACATCATTCAAGTCGCGCTCGATGATTGTTTATGTGTGTCGTTTTTCATTTGTGGCATCTCGCCGGTGCGGTCACCTGATCCATGCAAAGCAGTAGTGAGCTTTTTCCCGTTTCTCTGATCAGCGCCGAGTTGCGTGGCGATCTCAGTGAAGACGTCTATCTTCTGAAACCCAACAACAGCCCGGATTTCAGCGTCGAGCTGGCCTTGACCCGGCTTGGGAGGGCGGGTGCTGAAAGTACGCGGGGTGTGCCCGTGGTGCTGCTGCACGGCAGTTTTTCCAACCGTCGTTTCTGGTATTCACCCAAGGGCATTGGCCTGGGGGCTTACCTTGCACGAGCTGGATTCGATGTATGGATTGCCGAGATGCGTGGCCACGGCCTGTCGCCGCGTAATTACAGTTATCGAAGCAACAATGTGGCGCAGTATGTGCGTTACGACCTGCCGGCGATCGCTGACTTCATCTTCGAGCAAACTGGCCAGGCCGCGCACTGGATTGGCCACTCGCTGGGTGGGGTGATTCTGGCTGCGGCGCTGGGCGGCGAATATCTCGCGGAGTCGCGTGCGCGCTCGGCGGCGCTGTTTGGTAGCCAGATCAGTCGCATCTACTGGCCATTGAAGGTGCCACCAGTGGAGTGGGGTGGTCGTCTGCTGTTGCGCGCGTTTCCCTACCTGTCAGGGCGGCGACTGAAGCGTGGCCCTGAAGACGAACCGGTCGGTCTGGCGCTGGAAACACTGCGCTGGCTCAGGCTGTTCGGACGTTTCGGCGATGGTGAGCGCGATTGGTGGGCTGGCCTCACTCAGCTGCGCATGCCGATACTGGCCGTAGGGGCGACAGCCGATCACCAGGACCCTGCCTGGGCCTGTCGCAAGCTTCTCGAACAGTGCAGTTCGGCCCCGGCCCAGTTCCTCTTGCTGGGCAAGGACAACGGCTTTTCCAGTGATTTCGGGCATGTCGAAATGCTGGTCAGCAAGGAGGCGCAGCGCGAGGTGTGGCCACTGACCGAGTATTGGTTGCAGCACCTGCAATTGCCTGCCGGTTTTGCCGAACAGGCCTCTGTGGCGGGAACCTGAGGCTGTCACAAGCGTTTATTCGCGAGCTGCTTAGCGGTAATATGTGACGCCTCGTGCTCTGGTGGTCATTTACAGAGCTATTGGCTGCTCACCGTTCATTGCAAGCGAATCAGCGGAGCTGAATTGTCCCGCTTCAGGCAGGTCCATGAAAGGTGGCTGCTTGCTCATTCACTGTCGAAAGGAGTTCTGTCATGCACTACATCACCCCCGATCTGTGCGATGCCTACCCGGAGCTGGTTCAGGTCGTAGAGCCGATGTTCGCCAACTACGGTGGCCGCGATTCTTTCGGCGGTCAGATCGTCACCATCAAGTGCCATGAAGACAACTTGTTGGTGAAGGAGCAGGTCGATCTGCCTGGCCAGGGCAAGGTGCTGGTGGTGGATGGCGGCGGCTCCCTGCGTCGTGCGTTGCTCGGCGACATGCTGGCCGAGAAGGCGGCCAAGAATGGCTGGGAAGGCATCGTGGTCTACGGCTGCATCCGTGACGTCGACGTCATCGCGCAAACCGATCTGGGTGTGCAGGCACTGGCCAGCCACCCGATGAAAACCGACAAGCGCGGTATTGGTGACCTGAATATCCCCGTCACTTTCGGCGGTGTGACGTTCAAGCCGGGCGATTACCTGTACGCCGATAACAACGGCGTCATCGTTTCCCCGCAAGCCCTGAACATGCCGGAATAAGCCGATGCAGGATCAGGATTCGTCGCTGCTGCATGCCTTCGTACTCGATGGTCATGGCGGTGCGCACAGCATCAGTCGTGAAGAGCTGGACGGCCTGCAGTTAGGCGAGCAGGAAAGCCTCTGGCTGCACTGGGATCGTAGCCAGGTACAGTCACAGCACTGGTTGCGCGAGCACAGTGGCCTGGATGAGTTCAGCTGCGATCTGCTGCTGGAAGAGAACACTCGGCCGCGTCTTCTGCCGTTGCCCGACAACGAGATGCTGATCTTCCTGCGCGGCGTCAACCGCAACCCCGGCGCCGAGCCGGAAGACATGGTGTCGGTGCGCATCTTCGCTGATGCCCGTCGAGTCATTTCCCTGCGCTTGCGTCCATTGCTCGCGACCGACGCGCTGATTGCCGATCTATTGGCTGGCAAAGGGCCGAAAACCTCTTCCGAGCTGCTGCTCGAGCTGGCTCGTCACCTGACCAGTCGCGTCGATGACCTGATCACTGAGCTGAGCGAGCAACTGGATGACGAGGAAGATCGCCTCGACGACGGCGAGCGCTATCTGCCCAACCACGGCCTGATGCTCCAGGTGCGTCGGCGTGCAGCGAGCTTGCGGCGCTTTCTCGCGCCGCAGCGCGATCTCTATGCGCAATTGGCACGTAATCGGCAGCCTTGGTTTGTCGAGGATGACGATGACTACTGGAATGAGCTGAACAACCGCCTGACTCGCTATCTGGAGGAGCTGGAGCTGATTCGTGAGCGCGTCGGCCTGGTGCTGGAAGCGGAGAGTCGCCGTCTCGGCGAGCGCATGAATCGCATCATGTACCGCTTCACTGTGATCACTGGGCTGTTCCTCCCGCTGACCTTTCTGACGGGGCTGCTGGGCATTAACGTTGGTGGCATTCCCGGCGCTGAAAACCCCGTGGGGTTCTTCATCGCCTGCGGCCTCATGATGCTTCTGGCGGTAGGACAACTGCTGCTTTTTCGCCGTTGGCGTTGGTTGTGATGTGTGACTCATTTGCCGGCTACTGCGTCTAGCCGTGATATCCCGTGAGGTGCGCATGCACGATCCATTCGAAGAGTCTCTACGTGATTTACTTAAGTCCTCGCCGTCCACTCATGACGACGATGCTTGCCTGCACCGGGTTCTCAAGACGGCCAACCGCCAGGTCGGTGCTGGTGATCTGTTCAGCCTGATGGGCCACTGGGCTCAGGCCCTGATGATTGCCCTGAACAACGGTTCGGCGCATGTCGCGCCGGTTTCGCGCCGTACCCAATCCTCTGCTTCTGCTGATAAGGCCGACTGAAATGGAACTCGATCCCTGGACCCAAAGCCTGATCTCCGCGATGACCGCACTGTGGACCAAGGTTGCCGGCTTCATTCCCAACCTGTTCGTCGCGCTGGTGCTGGTGCTGCTTGGCTTCGTCGTTGCCAAGCTGCTCGACACGCTGCTGTCCAAGCTGCTGGGCAAGGTCGGCCTGGACCGCCTGATGACGGGGACCGGCCTGACCAAGCTGCTGGCGCGTGTTGGCATTCACGCCCCGGTATCGACCCTGATCGGCAAGATCGTCTACTGGTTCGTGCTGCTGATCTTCCTGGTTTCGGCCGCTGAATCGCTCGGCCTGCAACGTGTTTCCGCGACTCTGGACGTGCTGGCGCTGTATCTGCCCAAGGTCTTCGGCGCGGCCCTGGTGCTGCTCGCCGGCGTGCTGCTGGCGCAGTTGGTCAGCAGCCTGGTACGCGGCGCTGCCGAAGGCGTCGGTCTGGAATATGCACATGGCTTGGGTCGGGTGGCGCAAGGCCTGGTGATCATCATCAGCATCTCCGTGGCGATCGGCCAACTGGAGGTCAAGACTGATCTGCTCAACAACGTGATCGCTATCGTGCTGATCTCCGTGGGGCTGGCGGTCGCATTGGCGCTGGGCTTGGGCAGTCGCGATATCGCCAGTCAGATCCTCGCGGGCATCTATGTGCGCGAACTCTATGAAGTTGGGCAACAAGTGCAGGTTGGTGATGTCGAAGGGCAGATCGAAGAGATCGGCACAGTGAAAACCACCCTGTTGACCGATACCGGCGAGCTGGTATCGGTGGCAAATCGAGTGATGCTCGAGCAACGCGTGAACAGTCGCTGACGCCAATCTGTTATTTTATGCAGCTGCCCGACAGGCGTGACCTGCCGGGCACTTTTCGTCCTGACCGTCGGCCCGACTCGTTTTGAACAAAGCTCAAGCCCTGCCCACGCGCTACGACCCCCGCGAGCTCACCGATGAAGAGCTGGTGGCGCGCGCCCACGACGAGCTGTTTCACATCACTCGTGCTTATGAAGAGCTGATGCGGCGCTACCAGCGAACATTATTTAACGTTTGTGCGCGCTATTTAGGGAACGAAAGGGATGCTGATGATGTCTGTCAGGAGGTGATGTTAAAAGTTCTTTATGGCCTTAAGAACTTTGAGGGTAAATCCAAGTTCAAAACCTGGCTTTACAGCATCACCTACAACGAATGCATTACTCAGTATCGAAAAGAGCGGCGTAAGCGTCGATTGATTGACGCCTTAAGTTTGGATCCGCTCGAAGAAGCTTCCGACGATAAGACACCCAAAGTCGAGGAGCGAGGCGGTCTGGATCGGTGGTTGGTACACGTCAACCCGATCGATCGCGAGATTCTAGTGCTACGTTTTGTCGCAGAGCTCGAGTTTCAAGAGATTGCTGACATCATGCACATGGGCTTGAGCGCAACGAAAATGCGTTACAAGCGAGCATTGGATCGGTTGCGGGATAAATTTTCGGACACTTCCGAAACTTAGTTCAGCTTTCCGACCACTAAGGGAGTGGCGAAACCTGATAAAATCGCCAACAAGTTGCCGACTGAAGTTAACGGCGACTTATTAACCACCAAGATGGGGATTTAACGGATGAAAGTAAAAAACACCTTGGGCGTAGTCATTGGCTCTCTCGTTGCCGCAACCTCCTTCGGCGCGCTGGCGCAAGGCCAAGGCGCTGTCGAGGTGGAGGGCTTCGTCAATCGCTACTTCACCGACGTTCAGCGTGATTACGCGCACAACGAAGGCAACCTGTTCGGTGGCAGCATCGGCTACTACCTGACTGACGACGTCGAACTGGCGCTGTCCTACGGCGAATACCACGACCTGCGTGGCGAAGGTTCGCAAGGCAGCAAGAACATCAAGGGCAACCTGACCGACCTGAAGGCCATCTACCACTTCGGTCAGCCGGGTGTTGGTCTGCGTCCGTACGTCTCTGCCGGTTTCGGCCATCAGAGCATCGGCGACGCCAACAGCGGTGGTCGTAACCACTCCACCATGGCCATCGCTGGCGCTGGTGCCAAGTACTACTTCACCGAAATGTTCTACGCCCGTGCTGGCGTTGACGCTCTGTACAACATCGACCAGGGCGACACCGAGTGGCAAGCTGGCGTGGGTGTTGGTCTGAACTTCGGTGGCGGCAGCAAGCCTGCTCCGGCTCCGGTCGTAGCTGCTGCACCCGAGCCGATGCCTGAGCCTGCTCCGGAGCCGGTAATGGAAGCTGTTCGTGTTGAGCTGGACGTCAAGTTCGACTTCGACAAGGACCGCGTCAAAGAAGAAAGCTACGGTGACATCAAGAACCTGGCTGACTTCATGAACCAGTACCCGCAGACCACCACCACTGTTGAAGGTCACACCGACTCCGTTGGTAGCGACACTTACAACCAGAACCTGTCCGAGCGTCGTGCTAAAGCCGTTCGTGAAGTTCTGGTCAACCAGTACGGTGTTGACGGTAGCCGCGTGAACACTGCCGGTTACGGTGAGACCCGTCCGGTTGCTGACAACGCCACCGCTGATGGCCGTGCCATCAACCGTCGCGTTGAAGCAGAAGTGGAAGCTCAGGTTCAGCAGTAATCGACCTGACGCTCTAAGAAAACCCGGCTTCGGCCGGGTTTTTCTTTGCCTGTAGAAAACCCGCCTCAGGCCTGTCGGGCCAGTGGCAGGTACGCCTGTACATCTACCGCGGCCACCGCGCCAATCACCAGGATGGCGGGGCTCTTGAGTGCGAAGGCGATGGCGTCGTGTTCCATCGTTAGCAGACTGCTGCGCAGCTCGCGCTGTCCAGACAGAGAGGCGTTCTCGATCATCGCTACCGGCGTATCCGCGTTCATGCCACCAGCGAGCAAGCCTGCCTGGATTTCCGGCAGCTTGGCCACGCCCATATAGACCACCAGCGTGGTGCCGCTCTGCGCCAGTGCTTGCCAGTTCAGCGGGCTGTCGTCCTGTGTATGCGCAGTGACCAGGGTTACGCCGCGCGCGACACCGCGTAGGGTCAGGGGAATGCCGCAAGTGGTGGCACCGGCCAGGCCAGCGGTGATGCCGTTGACCAGTTCCGCCTCTATGCCGTGGGCGCTCAGCCAGTCGGCTTCCTCGCTACCACGACCGAAAATGCACGGGTCGCCGCCCTTCAGGCGTACCACGCATTTACCCTGGCGGGCGTAGCGCAGCATCAGGCGATGGATGAAATCCTGGGGTGTGGAGCGACAACCACCGCGTTTGCCCACCGAGACGATGCGCGCGCCCGGACAGTGCTCCAGCACGGCCGGATTGACCAGATCGTCGACCATTACTACCTCGGCCTGGTTCAGTGCTTTCACCGCCTTGAGGGTGAGCAGTTCAGGATCACCGGGGCCGGCGCCTACCAGCCAGACTTTAGCGTTCATATCGGATTCCTCGTAGGGTGCGTCGCGCGTACCAGAAATAGGGGGTGTTGAGCACGCTCATGCGTTCATCGCTGTGGGCTGTTGCGCCAGCAGTCGTTTGATCTCGGGTACGCAGGAGCCACAGCTGGTGCCGCATTTGAGCCTCTGCTTGAGGTCATCCAGATCCAGACCTTGGGAAATGCCAGCGCGAATCGCGCTTTCGCTGACGTTCAGGCAGTTGCACAGAGTGCGGCGAGAGCCGTTGCTACCGGCACTGCCAGGTGGTGCGGACAACGGGGCAAGCAGCCAGCGCCGCAGTTCGGCATCGGCCTTACCCTCCAGCCACAGGCCCTTGAGCCACTCACTAGCGGCGGTTTCACCGGCCAGGCGGAGGCTGACGATGCGTCCGGACTCGATGCGCACGCGCTTGCCCACGGTTCGCCGAGGGTCGTCGTAGGCCAGTACCGGTCCTTGATCCAGATCCAGCAGGCAGTCGATTTGCGCCAGCAATTGTGGCTCGGGCGCAATTGCACTAGCGGCGCGGATCAGCAGGGCAGGACGTTCGCGCCCCGTAGGGGTCAGGCTGGCGTAGGCGAAATCCTCGAACAGCGGGCGCAGCACCTCGAAATGTGTCTGCACCTGACCTTCGACCAATGCGAAGAACTGCCAGGGCAGCTCGACGCGATCCACTTCGACCCCGGCATGCTTGAGTTCCGGCTGTTTGGACAGCGGATCGAAAGCCGGCTGGGTGAGGACATTGGTGCCCAGGCCACGCAGGAAGCGATTGCCCCAGTGCATGGGCAACCAGGCCTGGCCAGGACGCACGCTGTCGTCCATCTGCACCGGCAGGATCAGGCTGCCACGGCGGCTGCGTAGTCTGACCAGGTCGCCGTCGGTCAGGCGTCTGCGTCGCAGTTCATCGGGATGCAAACCCAGCACAGGGCCTTCGACATGGCCGAACAACTGCGCGGCGGTGCCGGTGCGGCTCATGCCGTGCCACTGGTCGCGCAGGCGACCGGTATTGAGGGTCAGCGAGTAGCGTGACTCGCGGCGCTCCTTCGCCGCCCGATAGGGCTCGGCCAAGAATTGCGCGCGGCCGCTGACGGTGGGGAAACGGCCATCGGCGTAGAGCCGTTCGCTACCGCCTTGCGCGCCGGCCGGGAAGGGCCATTGCTGCGGTCCCAGGTCATCGAGCAAGGCGTAGCTGAGACCGCTGAGATCGAGGTCGCGCTGGGTGGTCAGGTGTTTGTATTCCTCGAACAGCGCTTCGCTGTTGGGGAAGTCGAAGAGGCTTGGCAGGCCGGGGCGCAGCAAAGTTTCCAGGCGACGGGCGAAGTCGCAGGTGATCGACCAGTCGGGCCGCGCCTCGAAGGGCGCTGGCACGGCGCGGCGTACATGGCTGACGCGGCGCTCGGAGTTGGTCACCGTGCCTTCCTTCTCGCCCCAGCTGGCGGCGGGTAGCAGCAGGTCGGCGTAATGGCAGGTCTCGGTGGTGAAGAAGGCTTCCTGCACGACCACGAAAGGGCAGTTGGTCAGCGCTTCGTGGATTTTGCTCTGATCCGGCAGAGACTGGGCCGGATTGGTACAGGCGATCCACAGCGCCTTGATGCGCCCGTCATGCACCGCGTCGAACAGCTCGATGGCAGACAGGCCGGGCGCTTCCGGCAGCGCGTCGATACCCCAGTAGGCCGCGACTTCGGCACGGTGTTCGGCGTTGCCGGCCTCGCGGTGGCCCGGTAGCAGATTGCTCAGGCTGCCGGTTTCGCGGCCGCCCATGGCGTTGGGTTGGCCGGTAAGGGAAAAGGGGCCGGCACCGGGCTTGCCGATTTGCCCGGTGGCCAGGTGCAGGTTGATCAATGCGCTGTTCTTCGCGCTGCCGGCAGTGGACTGGTTCAGCCCCATGCACCACAGCGAGAGGAAGCTCGGCGCTTGGCCGATCCACTGTGCGCAGCTCTGTAGCGCCTCGCGGCTGATACCGCAGATGTCCGCGACCGCGGCCGGGGTGTAGTCACGCACCAGGTTCTTCAGGGCAGCGAAGCCTTCGGTGTGAGCGTCGATGTAGGCGCGGTCGACCCAGCCTTCCCAGAGCAACAGGTGGAGGATGCCGTGGAACAGCGCGACATCGGTGCCGGGCAGGATCGCCAGGTGCAAATCGGCCAGCTCGCAGGTGTCGGTGCGCCGTGGGTCGATGACGATCACCTTCATCTCCGGCCGGCTCGCCTTGGCTTCTTCCAGGCGGCGGAACAGTACGGGGTGGGCGAAGGCCATGTTGGAGCCGGCGATCAGCAGGCAGTCGCTCAGCTCGATGTCGCGGTAGGAGCAGGGCGGTGCGTCGGCGCCCAGGCTGCGCTTGTAGCCGACCACGGCGCTGGACATGCACAGGCGCGAGTTGGAGTCGATGTTGTGGGTGCCGACCAGGGCACGGGCCAGCTTGTTGAAGGCGTAGTAATCCTCGGTCAGCAACTGGCCGGAGATGTAGAAGGCGACGCTGTCCGGGCCGTGCTCGCGGATGGTTTCGGCGAACACACTCGCGGCATGATCCAGGGTGCTGTCCCAGTGCGTACGCGCACGAGCCAGGCTCTTGCCCAGGCGCAATTGCGGGTGCTGGCCGCGGGCATCCAGGTCACCGGTCAGGTGCAGGGTCGAGCCCTTGCTGCACAGCTTGCCGAAGTTGGCCGGGTGGCTGGGGTCGCCGGCGACGCCGAGAATCTTCTCGCCGTCGTGCTCGATCAGCACGCCGCAACCGACGCCGCAGTAGCAGCAGGTCGAAGCGGTGATTTGGGTGGGGTTGGCCATGTTCGTGGTTCCTGCGGAAAACGGGAAAAGAGTGGGAGGTGTCGCGGCTAAAGCCCCTCCCACAGGGCGTTAGGCGAAGGCCAGCAGTACCCGACCGTTTTCAACCTTGGCCGCGTGCCGGTGCGCACAGCCCACGTCCGGCGCCACCGCCGCGCCGCTATCCAGCTCGATCTGCCAGTTGTGCAGCGGGCAGGCCACGCGTTTGCCGTAGATCAGCCCCTGGGACAGCGGGCCGCCCTTGTGCGGGCAGCGGTCGTCGAGGGCGAAGACCTCGTCGCTGGTGGTACGGAAGATGGCGATGTCACCCTTGGGGCCGCTGACGATGCGCGAGCCGAGCACGTTGATCTCGTCCAGGGCGCAGATATCCAGCCAGTTCATACGTTGGCCTCCTCGAGTTGCACGACCTTGATCGGGTCGAACTCCTTCTTCAGTTGCGGCGTTTCGATGCGCTGCTTCCAGGGATCCTGCTCGAACGACAGGGCGTAGTGCAGGCGCGCAGCCAGGGCCTTGCGGTTGGCTTCGTCTTCCAGCACGGCCTTCTTGATGTATTCCATGCCGACGCGCTGCAGGTAATGCACGGTGCGTTCGAGGTAGAAGGCTTCCTCGCGGTATAGCTGGAGGAAGGCGGCGTTGTACTCGCGTACTTCTTCGGCGGTCTTGACCTTGACGAAGAACTCGGCGACCTCGGTCTTGATCCCGCCATTGCCGCCGATGTACAGCTCGAAGCCCGAGTCCACACCGATGATGCCGACGTCCTTGATGCCGGCCTCGGCGCAGTTGCGTGGGCAACCGGAGACCGCCAGCTTGACCTTGTGCGGTGACCACATGTTGAACAGATCGTGCTCCAGGTCGATGCCGAGCTGGGTCGAGTTCTGCGTGCCGAAGCGGCAGAACTCGCTGCCCACGCAGGTCTTCACCGTACGGATGGACTTGCCGTAGGCGTGGCCGGAGGGCATGTCCAGCTCCTTCCACACGGCAGGGAGGTCTTCCTTCTTGATGCCAAGCAGATCGATGCGCTGGCCGCCGGTGACCTTGACCATGGGCACCTTGTACTTGTCGGCGACATCGGCGATGCGGCGCAGCTCGGACGGGTTGGTCACGCCGCCCCACATGCGTGGCACCACCGAGTAGGTGCCGTCCTTCTGGATGTTGGCGTGGGCGCGTTCGTTGATCAGGCGCGACTGCGGGTCGTCCTGGGCTTCGCCCGGCCAGGTGGAAATCAGGTAGTAGTTCAGCGCCGGGCGGCAGGTGGCGCAGCCGTTGGGCGTGCTCCAGTTGAGGAAGGTCATGGTCTGCGCCATGGACGTCAGGTGCTGTTCGCGGATGGCTTTACGGATTTGCCCGTGGTTGAGCTCGGAGCAACCGCAGATGGCCTTCTCGCTCTTGGGCTTGACGTCCGCCGCGCCGCCGACGGTGCTGATCAGAATCTGTTCCACCAGGCCAGTGCAGGAGCCGCAGGAACTGGCCGCCTTGGTGTGCTTCTTCACCTCGTCGACGGAAAACAGGCCGTTTTCCTGGATGGCCTTGACGATACTGCCCTTGCACACGCCGTTGCAGCCGCACACCTCCATGCTGTCGGGCATGTTGGCGGTCTTGTCCGCGCCCTGGTGGCCGACGTCACCGATGGCCCCCTCACCGAAGCCGGCCGCACCAAACATCAAATGGTCGCGGATCTCGCCGATGGACTGTTTCTCGCGGATCTGCCGGAAGTACCAGCCGCCGTCGGCGGTGTCGCCGTAGAGGCAGGCGCCGACCAGCACGTCGTCCTTGATCACCAGCTTTTTGTACACGCCGCCGATGGGGTCGGAGAGGGTGATGCATTCGGTATCGTCCGAGCCCATGAATTCCCCGGCAGAGAACAGGTCGATGCCGGTGACCTTGAGCTTGGTCGAGGTCACCGAGCCCTGGTAGCGCGAGTAGCCGAGCTGGGCCAGGTGATTGGCGCAGACTTTGGCCTGCTCGAACAGCGGCGCCACTAGGCCGTAAGCGATGCCGCGGTGGCTAGCGCACTCGCCGATGGCGTAAACGCGCGGGTCGAAGGTCTGCAGCGTGTCGTTGACCAAAATGCCACGATTGCAAGCAATACCGGCGCGCTCGGCCAGTTCGCTGTTGGGGCGAATGCCGGCGGCCATCACCACCAGATCGGCCGGAATCACCTCGCCGTCCTTGAACTTCACCGCGCAGACGCGGCCGTCCCCGTTGTCCAGCAACTCGGCAGTGTGCTTGGGCAGCAGGAACTTCAAGCCACGATCTTCCAGCGACTTCTGCAGCAGCTCGCCAGCGGTGCGGTCGAGCTGACGCTCCAGCAGCCAGTCGCCGATGTGCACCACGGTGACGTCCATACCGCGCAGCTTGAGGCCGTTGGCAGCCTCCAGGCCGAGCAGGCCACCACCGATGACCACGGCATGTTTGTGGGTCTTGGCGGTGTCCATCATCGTCCGCGTGTCGGCAATGTCGCGGTAGCCGATCACGCCGTGCAGGTCTTTGCCCGGTACCGGCAGGATGAAGGGGGTGGAACCGGTGGCGATCAGCAAACGGTCGTATTCGGCCTCGCTGCCGTCATCGGCGGTGACCAGGCGCTTCTTGCGGTCGATCTTCACTACCTTGCGACCGAGCAGCAGCTTGACGTCGTTGTCCGCGTACCAGTTGAGGTCGTTGAGGATGATGTCTTCGAATGCCTGTTCGCCGGCCAGCACCGGCGAGAGCAGGATGCGGTTGTAGTTGGGGTGCGGCTCGGCGCCGAACACGGTGATGTCGTATAGATCGGGGGCGAGCTTGAGCAGCTCTTCGAGGGTGCGCACACCCGCCATACCGTTGCCGATCATCACCAGCTTTAGCTTTTGCATGCCGGCTATCTCCTGGGTCAATAATCACGGAAAGCTGGCCGCCAGAAATGGCAGGCCAGAAAAACAAAAAAGGCGTCCCGCTAGTCACCTAGCGAGGACGCCTTTGTCCGATCCCGAGCTTTCGGGAGCGTGCTGCTCTTCGTTGAGCAGCGCGCTTTAGTCAAGTTGTGCGGTTATCAATGCAGCGCTTGTGCCAATTGATCAAAGCGCAGGTTTCAGACCGTGTGAAACGTAGCGAGCGAAGGTCAGGCAATACCGATGGCGGCCCCGCAAAACAGGCGAAGAAGCGCAGTTTGCGTGCTGTAAATGAGCATCTGAGCCTGTTTTTAACGCTGCATGGCCGAGCGCAGTAGTTTTCACACAGTCTGGTTTGGCGGGTTTCAGGGCGCATCGTGAGCGCCCGCAGTTCCTGCGGGTGCACCTTTTCAAGGCCGTGAGCGCCGATTTGGTGCGGCGCTGGCCCGTCAGCGGCTGAGTTCGGCCTTGCCTGGCGCGTGTTCAGCCTGCATAGGCGTCTGCGCCGTGGCGGGTAAATGGGCCGTGGTGGCGTGAGTGGGAAGGGGCAAGGTGAGGAGTGGCCAGGCGGAGAGGCTGGCGATCAGAGCAGCGCGCTGGGCGCGTTGACGCATAGCTGGCATTGCGGTTCCTCCCATGGTGCCCTGTTCCGGGCGGTGCAGGGCTTTTATCGTTGTGCCCTAAGGCGTAGCAGAGGAATTAGCAACTGTCACGCCAACAGGTCGGTTATCCGACCACGCGATTGACCTTGGGGAATTTGGCGCTGAAGGGCTCCGGTATCGGCACCACCTTCGACTGCAGATAATCGAAGAACACGAAGCCGGATTTGGCCATCGCCACCAGTGCGCCGTCAGCCGGGCGGGTGATGCGGAAGGTGATGTCGCCGCCGTACTTGTTGAAGTCCATCACGCCCACCTCGAACAACAACTGGTCGCGTGCATGGGCTTCGGCGCGGTAGGTGGTGGCCAGGTCGGTGACGATGATGCCGATGCCTTTGCCGTCGGTTTCGCGGATGCCGAATTCGAAGAGAAAACGGGCGCGGGCCTCGGAAATCATCGAGATCATCGAATCATTACCCAGGTGGTTGGCGCCGTTTATGTCGGTGACGCGCACGGTCAGGTGGGTGCTGTAGTAATACTGGTCTTCGGGGAAGTCGAGGGTCAGGCGCGCCATGATCAGGCCATTGTCGAGGAAAGCGACGATTGTAAGCCGTCGTGCCTCAGCGGTGCAGGCTGTTGAGATGGTAAAAGGTGACGCGCCCCCCTTCGCTGTCCGGTCCGTAATTGTCCTGAATGTAGGCGCCGGCCTTGAAATACAGGTGCTGGGTGCTCCAGGCGCTGCTCAATTGACGGTAATAGCTGCCGTCGTCACCATCGGTGCTGGCCACACTGATACCGATGCGTCCGCTGGGCGTAACCCGCAGGTCGTAACCGAAGCGCTCACCAAGCTGGATGTTCTCGGCCAGCAGAATGTTTTGCACCTCGCTGTCGCCAGGTCGCACGCGCAGCAGCAGCTCCACCCGGCCAACACCACGGCGGTAGTGGTATTGCACCTTGATCAATGGATCGTTCTGGCTGCCTGGCACATCGGTGCTGTGGATCTGGCCGATCACCACCTTGTTGCGGCTGGGCACCTGGTCGACCTGCAGCACCGCGCTGAGATAACTGTCCGCGCTCGCATGCAGCCAGTTGCCCAGGCTACCGTCGCGCTGGGTTTCGCGCAGCTCGCTGCGTGGATAGCGGGCATCGGCAGTGGTCGAGCCAGTGACCGGCACCCAGAAGGTTACGCTGCCGTCGGTATTGCGACGAAAGTAGCGGCTCTCATAGCCGTTGTTCAGGCGCTGGGTGGTGATGGTGGTAGGCGTGGGGTCTGTTGGAATCGACAGATTCCAGGTGGTGAGGTCGAGCACGGGATTCTCTGCTTGTCGGTTGAATGCCCTAGTTCGTCCTTGCCAGAGGCCAGAGGTTCAACCGCTCCAGCCCTTGAGCCAGAGCGGTCGCTGGCGATCAGGCGGCAGGTCGCTGCTGACGCTGGTAGAGAAACTCCAGCACAGCGGTGCGATAGGCGTGGTACTGCGGGTCGTTGGCCAGGGCCAGGCGATCACGCGGGCGCGGCAGCTCGACGCTGAGGATTTCGCCTACAGTGGCGGCCGGGCCGTTGGTCATCATGACGATGCGATCCGACAGCAACACGGCCTCGTCGACGTCATGGGTGACCATTACCACGGTGCTTTTGGTTTCGCCGACGATGCGCAGCAACTCGTCCTGCAGATGGGCGCGAGTCAGCGCATCGAGCGCGCCGAACGGCTCGTCCATCAGCAGCACCTTGGGTTCCATGGCCAGGGCGCGTGCGATGCCGACGCGTTGCTTCATGCCGCCGGAGATCTCGTTGGGGTGTTTGTGCATAGCATGCGCCAGGCCAACCATGTTCAGTGCCTGTTCGGTGCGGGCCTTGAGTTGCGCCTTGTTCTCGCGCTCGCCGAATACGCGCTCCACGGCCAGGTGCACATTGCCGAAGCAGGTCATCCATGGCAGCAGGCTGTGGTTCTGGAACACCACGGCGCGTTCGGGGCCGGGGCCGTCGATCTCACGACCATTGCAGATCAGGCCGCCCTCGTTGGCATCGAGCAGGCCGGCGATCAGGTTGAGTACCGTCGACTTGCCGCAGCCGGAGTGACCGATCAGGGCGACGAATTCGCCGCGGGCGATGCTCAGGTTGACGTCGGACAGCGCCTGGAAGCGGCCTTTCTTGGTGTCGAAGTGCTTGCTGACGCCGGTCAGCTCCACGAATTTGTCCACGTTCGTCTCCTTAACTGGTGTAGTCGAAGCGTTTGGCGATCAGCAGCAGGCCCTGCTCCAGGGCGAGGCCGATCAGGCCGACGACGATGATGGCGATGAGAATGTGCTCGACGTTGAGGTTGTTCCACTCGTCCCACACCCAGAAGCCCAGGCCGATGCCGCCGGTGAGCATTTCTGCGGCGACGATCACCAGCCAGGCCACGCCGATGGACAGGCGAATGCCGGTCATCAGGTGCGGCAGCACGGCGGGGAAGAGAATGCGCGTCAGCACCTTGAACTCCGACAGCTTGAGAACGCGGGCGACGTTCAGGTAATCCTGCGGCACGCTGGCAACACCTGCGGCAGTGTTGAGGATGATCGGCCAGATCGAACTGATGAAAATCACCCAGATTGATGCCGGGCCGGCCGCCTCGAACACCAGCAGGCCAATAGGCAGCCAGGCCAGTGGTGAGACCGGGCGCAGCAGGCTGATGATCGGCGCGAGCATGCCGGCGAGAAAGGCGAAGCGGCCGATGGCGAAGCCCAGCGGAATGCCCACCAGTGCGGCCAGGCCGAAACCGACGCCGACCCGGCCGAGCGAGTTGAGGATGTTCCAGCCGATGCCCATGTCGTTCGGGCCGTTGTCATAGAACGGATCGCTGAACAGCACCAGCGCCGACTGCCAGGTGCTTAGCGGGCCGGGCAACCCTTCGCTGTACTGCGCCAGCAGCGACCAGAAGCCGATGAAGGCGAGAATGCCGAGTAGCGGGGCGATGCTGGCCTTGCACAGGTTGCCCAGCGTGGTGACGCCCGGCAGCAAGGCCGCAGGCGAGAGGCGCGGTTTGACGATGTGCGGCAGGGGCGTTTTCAGGGGCGCATTCATGTCGACCTCCGATCAGGCTTTGATGGCAAAGGAGTCGGCGTAGGCGGCCGGGTTGCTGCCGTCCCAGACCACACCGTCGATCAGCGTGCTGCTGCGCAGCGGGCTGCTGGGTACCGCCAGTTTCAATGCGCTGGCCGCTTCGCTGTAGAGCGCGGTCTGGTTGATCTGCGCTGCGACGGCCGCGTAGTCCGGTGCATCCTTGAGCAGGCCCCAGCGTTTGAACTGGGTGAGGAACCACATGCCGTCGGAGTGGTAGGGGAAGTTGACGCTGCCGTCCTTGCAGAAGGCCATGGCGTGCTCGTCCTTCCAGCTGTTGCCGAGGCCGTCCTCGTACTGGGCGAGAAAGCGCGGTTCGATCACCTGCACCGGTGCGTTGACGTAGGCCTTGCCGGAAATCAGCTTGGCGGTGCTCTTGCGGTTCTCCTCGCTGGCCTCGATGAAGCGGCTGGCATCGAGAATGGCCATGATCAGCGCGCGGGCGGCATTGGGATACTGCTCGATAAAGGCGCGCGTGGTGCCTAGCACTTTCTCCGGGTGGTCGGGCCAGATCTGCTGGGTGGTGGTCGCAGTGAAACCGATCTTGTCGAAGATCGCCCGTGCACCCCAGGGCTCGCCCACGCAGAAGCCGTCCATATTGCCGACGCGCATGTTGGCCACCATCTGTGGCGGCGGCACGACGATGGTTTTCACGTCGCTCATCGGGTTGATACCGACGCTGGCCAGCCAGTAATACAGCCACATGGCGTGGGTGCCGGTGGGGAAGGTCTGGGCGAAGGTCAGCGGGTTGCCGCCTTTTTTCACGTGCTCGGCCAGCTGTGCGCCGTTGCTGACACCCGCCTCGCGCAGTTGCCTGGACAGGGTGATGGCCTGGCCATTCTGGTTCAGGCCCATGAGCACGGCCATATCCCTCTGCGGGCCGGCCAGACCCAGCTGAGCGCCGTACATCATGCCGTAGAGCACGTGGGCTGCATCCAGCTCGCCGGTGTTGAGCTTGTCACGCACACCGGCCCAGGACGCCTCCTTGCTCGGCGTGATAGTCAGGCCGTACTTCTCGCCAAAGCCTTGCGTTGCCGCGACCACCACCGAGGCGCAATCGGTCAGCGGGATGAAACCCACTTTCAGCGCGGCCTTTTCCGGGGCGTCGGAGCCAGCTGCCCAGGCAGCGCTGCGTAGCGAGGCTGGGGCCGAGAGACCAAGGGCGGCGATACCACCGATGGCGCCGGCCATGGCGATGGATTGCTTGAGGAAGTTGCGGCGGCTGTTGTCGACGGTCTTTTTCGAATCACGATCGGTCATTGGCTGATCTCTTTTTCGGGCGCATAAAAAACGGCGTACGTCAGATCACCTCGATGGGAGGAAGGTGACCGGACGGACGCCGTTGTCCGTGATCCTCGGCCCGCCGCCGTTGGCGTGCTACACAGGATGCTTGCCGTGATCTAGCAAGGGGCTTGCCAGTTCTGTTTGCTGACTGCATTTGCCGTAGTCGGATGACGCGCTACGGGCCGTCTTGAGGCGCTTGTCGCCTGCTAGCAGCGGCGGGGTAGCCTGAGTCGATGCGCGTCGCCATGAGCCAATGTCGTGCACGACCATGACTCGCTGAGCCTTTTTGGGTCGGTTATCGTCTCTACGAGGCCGGCTGGATATGCGCTTCCTCAACGAAGTCGCGCAACCAACGCAGCACTTCTACGGCCTCCCAGCGGGCCGGATCGAACAACGCGTAAGCGAGCCCCTGATAACCAACAACATCGAGCTGTCGGTGATAGCCCGCACGCTGCAACAGCGCCTCGATCTCGGCGAAACAGCTATTGAAATGCTGGCGATTGAACGGAGTGCGACTCTCGGTGACGATGCCTTCGAGCAGCAGCTCATCGACCATCTCGCGCACTCGCTCCAGCGGCATGCGGTTCACTCGGTGTTTCAGCTGCAGTACGTCCAGCATGATGGCGCTCCTGTTTGATCGGTGTTTTACCTGTGCAATAGGGTAATCTAAAAACACTGTACAAATAAACAGTATTGGGTGATAGTGACCTCACTCAGGCGACAACAACCCGTCCACCGTGCAGATGTGGGCGCCTTGTAAGGGGGTATTGGCAATGCAACAGATGCTGATGACGATTGTGCTATTGGCCCTGCTCAGCGGCTGTGCGCAACCGCAGATCGAGCGACCACAGGCCAACGGTGCCTATCTGGTAATCGAAGGCGAGCAGGCCTGGGCCGTATTGGTTTCCGATGGTCATCGAATTGAGGAGGTGGGCGTCGTACTCGACGTGGTCCGTCTGCCCAGCCACCACTCGAACATCGCAGCCAGTTACGTGATCGAAACGCCCAACTGCGGCAAGCTGCAGTGGCTGACCGAGCGGCACGGCGCCGCGGAGGGGGAAACCACGCTGTTGCCGGCGTCCTTCAACGAGCAATTGAGCAAACCTGGCTGCGTGCTGGCGCAAGGCCTGAGTCGCACCTGGACGGCCCTCGACTATTCCGGCTGACCCGCAGGGGGCGCCGCGCACCGAAAGTCGGCGGTGGATCAATGGCGAGATGCACAAAGAAAAAGCGCCGCGACCTCAACGGAAGCGGCGCTTTTCATTGGCGCAGTATTGCGTGCTTACATCAGGTGCTGCTTGTCCGTCTCGATGGCGGCATCGAGGGTTTCCAGCAGAGCTTTGCGCACCTTCAGCTTGGTGTTTTTGTGCGCGGTCATGTTGATCTTCTTCATCTGCTGCGCCACGGTTTGTGCGGTGGCCAGCAGTTGCTCGGCCGGTACTACCTTGTCCAGGAAGCCGGCGTCTACCGCGCCTGCCGGGTCGAACATCTCGCCATTGATCACTGAGCGGTGGAATGCTGACTTGCGCAAGCGATCACGGGCCAGCTCGATGCCCACGTGATGCATGGTCATGCCGATCTGCACTTCGTTCAGACCGATATTGAAGGGGCCCTCGACGCCGATGCGGTAATCGGACGACAGCAGAATGAAGGCGCCCTTGGCCACGGCATGACCGGGGCAAGCGACGATGATCGGGTAGGGGTGAGCGAGCATGCGCCGCGCCAGCGTGGAGCCAGCAGCTACCAGATTGATCGCGTTCTGCGCGCCGGAGGTCATCACCTTCAGGTCGTAGCCGCCAGAAAGAATGCCCGGCTGCCCGGTGATGATGACGATGGCGCGATCTTGCTCTGCACGATCGAGCGCGGCGTTGAATGCGGCGATCACGTCGGGCGAGATGGCGTTGACCTTGCCATTGCTCAGGGTGAGGGTGGCGATGCCGTCTTCGAGTTGATAGCTGATCAGGTCGCTCATGGCAGTTTTCCTTGTTAGAGCAGCAGGGCTGAATGTGGGCAGAAGGTACTCAGCCGAACCGCTCTGGTAAAGCGCTGTGGCTGACTGGTGGGTCAGCGTTTTTGCCTATCGTGGCGATGGTGGATGGCAATTGGCCGAGCGCGAGGCCTGGCCTCTAAGGTGGGCTGCGTACCGAAGGAGCTGCCCATGAACACCCTCTATTCCATCCTTTATATGCTGGCCGTGATTAGTCTGCTGCTGGCATCGGTCGTGCTCAGCGAAAGCCTCTACCTGCGCAGCCCATCCGGCGTGTTGCTGCTATTCGGCGTAGGCCTGTTCATGTCCCTGGGATTCCTGCTATTCGGCCACATTCGCTTCGATGAGCCACCCAGTGACGAGCGCGACGAAAACCCGCTACGCTCTTAAGCGCATGAATCCTTTAAAAAAAATTTGCCATCAGGAAAACATTCGACTACATTAGCGCACCTCGACGGGCTGCACAGCCAATCGAGATCCGGTGAAGTGTCCGAGCGGTTGAAGGAGCACGCCTGGAAAGTGTGTATACGGGAAACCGTATCAAGAGTTCGAATCTCTTCTTCACCGCCACTTTCGCAATACCTAAAGCCCTGAGAACTGAGAAGTTTTCGGGGCTTTTTGCTTTTCAGCTTTCGGCAAGTGTCGAAGAAGTGTCGAAAAGCGGATTCAAGGTCAAAGCATCCTGCAGGTGGTCCGGCGACAGGTGCGCATAGCGCATGGTCATTGCCAGCGACGTATGCCCCAGGATTTTCTGCAGCGTCAGGATGTTCCCGCCCCGCATAACGAAGTGACTGGCGAAGGTGTGCCGTAGCACGTGCGTGGCCTGGCCGGCCGGGAGCTTGATCGAGGTCTTATCCAGCACACGGCTAAAGGTCAGCATGCAGTTGGTAAACAGGCCGTGACGCTTGAAGTAGATCTGCAGGGCCTTTTCCAGCTTTCTATCGATAGGAATCGACCGGGTTCGCTTCGACTTAGTGTTGGCAAAGGTCACCATGCCGTTTCGCACTCGCTCAGGTGTCAGCGCCTGGGCTTCTCCCCACCTGGCACCCGTACTCAGACAGACGCGAGCGATCAGGCCGATTCCTGGGCTGGTCGTACGGTCATCCAGGGCCTCGAGCAGTTCGGCTATCTGGCAGGTCGAGAGGAAGGAAATAGGGCGTTCCTGCAGGCGTAGCGGGCGGACGTTGGCCAGCGGGTTCGGGTAGTCGATATCGCCCAGGCGGTGCAGCTCGTTGAACAGAGCTTTCAGGTAGCCGAGCCGGTTATTCATGGTCTTGCCTTGAATGCCGGCCTTGAGCAGCTCGCTGCGTGTTTCGCAGAAGGCATTGCCGGTGAGCTTGACCGCGATGGGGTCGCCCAGGTCTTTGGCCAAGTTCTGCAGGGTGCGAAGGATCGCAGCACCGTCAGCCAGGGCATGGCCGTGCAGTTCGTGATAGCGGGTGCAGAGTTCGGAGAGGCGGCGACGGTCTTTCGGCTTGGGCGTCCAAGCGGGCGACTCGATGCAATTTGCCCTGCAGGTGGCTTCGAAACGCTGGGCTTCACCTTTGGTCTTGAAAGTCTTGCGGAAGCGCCGGCCCTTGATGGGTTCGACGTCGACTTTCCAGCGACCGTCAGGCAGTTGCTCGATAGCCATCAGACAGCACGCCCCCAACGCACATGCCGTTCCTCAAGGATTCCCTTGATGTGCTTATACAACCCGTCTTCATCCATGCCTTTGGCGGCATAGTGGTCGCGGATCACCGGCCAGCATTCCCAATCCTTGAGCCGGTAGAAAGCCTTTCTAGCGCCCACTCGCTCCCGTGCCAGCAGGCTGACGAAGTTTCCCAGGAATAGCTCGACGTTCTTCCCCGAGAAGCCCCGCGAGGTCTTGTATTGGCGCTTGTACTCGGTGTCATCCACCAGGGAGTCCACCGGCAGATCCACGCGCACATCGTCACGGATCAGTGTCCAGATGGGCTCAAAGTAGCCAGGACGAGCCAGCAGCTTGAATTGACGCAGGCCATAGCGCCACAGGCCGTCTAGGTGCGGGGCAAAGGCGGCATAGCTGTTGGTTTCAATGATCTGGCTGGTCTGCAGATCGAACGAGCCGGAGGCAAATTGCTGGATCACTGAGTGGTGGTAACGCAGCTCTACGCGCCACACGTCCTGTTCCGGGTTGTAGTTGTCCGGGTCGGCTTCGTCGAAGCTGTCGCGACGCTTCCAGACGTTTTCCCAGTAGTCGAGCTTGTCGATGGCGCGGGCCTGTTCGGTCTTGTTGTAGATACCGAGCTGGACGCCACCAGCGGAGCCGAACAGGTAGGACTGACCTTTGCCGTAGGTGGCAGACTCCAGCGTCCACTGAATTTCCTTGATGCCGGAGATATCACGGGCGGCGCGTGCGCGGCAGTGCATGCGGGCGACCAAATCGGCGGGCGGTTGCCAGCCCTGCAGGTCTAGCGCGAGGTGGACAGCGCATTGGTTACGCTCGATGTTGGTAAGCACGTGGTCGGCGTAGTAGTCCAGACGTTCCTGCAGGCGCTCGGGGCAGAACTGGTCGATGGCATGCGGAGACACCTCGATTTTCAGGTGAGGGCCGATATTCTCGATTTTGGCGTTGAAGTTCTTCACCAGCAGGATGATGCCCAGGTCAGCGTTCTGCAGCTTGTACTGGTACCCGGAATCCTTGCTGACGCGACCCGAGTGCCAGCGCTGGCCAGCGAAATCAACGATGGTGCCGGGTTTGTCGAAGAGGCTCATGATTTCCGGGCGGATCAGCCCGCGATAGAGCTGGCGGACGGTATCAACGCTGCAGGCCAGGATTCGGACGTTGGAAAGGTCAGTTATCCGAGCGGTCATGCTGTCGAAAAACAGCCTACCGGTTGGGCTCTTTTTGAACTCACGATCAACACGGAGTTGGTCTTTAACTGCCATTTTCTAATGCTCCAAATAGTGCCGAATCGACACGTTTAACCTTGGTTTATCTGACGTGCTACAGGGACGTCAGCGCCCGCGCAGCGGCGCACACGCGCGCTCGTGCCTCGCACGCAACCACGCCGCCGCGCATGGCTTTACGTATCTGCTGCGCCGACTGATAGCCCGTGGTGCTGGCAATCATTGGAATCGCCCCCTGACGTTATGAACGCCACCTACGGAGCCGTAGCCGTTCAGGTTGGAGGCGGGTTGCTGCCGGGGTTGTGTTGTGGCGGGCTGCTGAAACTGGCCTTCCAGTGCAAGTCGGTCAGGCTTGGCCGGATCAAAGGCGCCTTCGTTGACGTAGGCCATGCAGGCTTCAAAGGACACCACCGCTCGGGTGCCTTGCTGGGTGTTGCAGCGGCAGCCGTAGACCTTGTTATCCAGATGGCCGAGGGTGAAGCGCTTGTGGTTCCTGGCCAGCAGGTCCGGATCGGAGGTATGCAGGCAGGAGAGCTGCGGATAGGTCACGGGCCGGGTGATTTCGTCGTAGATGGGCGCCGAGCTGGGGACGTCTGGAATACGTGGCACCCGCAGGGAGACATAATCTTCTGTTGATAACGGCTCTGGCCCCTCCTGGGGTGGTTGCTGCGTGACGGGTGATCCCGCTGGTGTGGCTGCGCGCGCGTCTGTTGCTGGCTCGTGTGTTGGCGTGGGCGGCGCAATGCGTCGTTCATAGACGCCATAGCCAAAGTAGCCGATGCCCAGGACGCAGATGATCAGGACGAACAGCGCCCGGGGCGGCTTGAACTTCATGTGGTGTTCAGAGCCATCAGCGACTGACTGGTACACGCCGAAGTATTTCTTATCGAGCAGTACGCGGGTGGCCTGGCCTTCGCTGAAGTCGCTTTTCTTCTCGACGTCCATGTTCACGCGCTCGAACTCCCAGCGTTTGACCACCGGGCCTTTATGGCCGCGCACGTAGTGAATGTGCGAGTTGCAAAGCTTGCGGAAGTGGGTGTCGATCAAGCCGGGGTTCTGGGTGATGCAGTGCAGTTCATGGCCGCGGTGGCGCATGGTTTCCAGGGCGCTGGCATAGGCAGGGACGGCTGAGCCAGCAGGGCGTACCCGAAAGAACTTTTGCGCTTCGTCGATGACGATCATGGCGTTCTGCGGCAGCTCGTGCCATTTCTGCGGATCATCGAATTCTTGCCAAACGGCCTCGAGCACTTCGGCGTTTGGATCGAAGCCACGTATGTTGTGGTAGTAGACCGGGCGGCCTTCTTTTGCGGCTTTGGCGTCTACTTCTTTGATGGTGTTGAGGGTCTTGCCGTTGCCCTGCAGACCCGTGCGCAGGACGAACATCAGCCACCCGCCTTGTTGAGCAGGGCAAGGCCGGTGATGGTGCCGGTGATGCGGTCCATACCGGCCAGCATCAGGCGAGCGATGACGGCGGCGATGATGATGTTGATGGCCACATCGACCTTGGCCATGCCGAGGATGGCGGCAACCGGTGCCGGGATCGCGCTAAACAGGCCTTTGATATAGCCGTCGACGGTGTCGATCAGTTGGCCGATGCCGACATAGGCGATATAGGCAAAGCCCAGGGAAGCCAACGCCCGGAAGACCAGACCGGAGACGATGGAGCCGAGGAAGGTGGCGAGCAGTGGTAGCAGTAGTGGCATATCAAGACCCCTTGATTCCGCGAGCGATGGTGACGGCGAAGAAGATGGAGGCCATGGCGACAATCAGCGGCCCGATGGCCAGGGCGAAGCGGCAAGCGGGCTCCCAGCTCAGCGAGTAGCTGCGCCCCATGACGCTGAAGGTTTGCGGCGCTGGGCAGGACTGTGGCAGCCAGCGCCCCCGGTTGAGGGCTTCGTTGAACAGGCCGCTGACGGCAATGTCATGCTCTTCTAGCTGGTAGTCGGGACCGCTCAGGGTGGACTCGACTTGTGCCTGAGCTTCGCTGTCGTACTTCCACTGACAGACTTGCTCTTTGTTTTTGCGCAGGATGGCGCACTGGATCACGTCGCCTTCGCAGACGAGTTCGGCGGTGCAGCTTTCACCCGAGACGGAGTCATTGCCTTCTTCGTTCTCTCCCTCGCCATCACCGTCGCCGTTTCCATTGCCGTTACCGTTGCCGTCCCCGTCACCACTACCGGAACCATCGCCGTCACCATCGCCATCCCCGATACCGCCAACGTTGCCGCCGCCACCGTTATTACCGCCGCCGGTGTTGTCGTCATCGCCATCCCCGTCGCCAGGGTTGTCCGGATCTGTTGGGTTGGTGGGTACGCAGGTTGTGCCCGACCAGCTATAGCCAGGGCCGCAGTTGTTGGAGGGATCAGTGGGATCGACCGGGTCGGTCGGATCAGTTGGATCTGTCGGCGTGGTGGGGTCTGTCGGATCGGGTGGCGGGGTGCCGGTGCCGGTCGGGGTGTCGCCGGTCTGGCAGTCACCGCCGGTATAGGTGCCGATACCAAAGCAGGCCCGGATACCTTGATCGTTGTTGGCACAACCGCCATTCGAACCACTGTTCCAGGTGGCACGGCAGCCGCTGTCGCAAATGTACTCACCGGGCAGGCTAAGCTGGCCCTCTGGTGGGCTGGCCATGAAGGCAAAGCTGGTACCTGCTTTGCTTTCACAGGCGCTGGGTTCCGGTTCGGGTTCAGGGTTAGGCACGCAAGAACCGGAAGGGTCTAGAGAATGACCTGCCTGACATGTGCGCTTACGGACATAAACAACTTTGCCGATATCACACCAACCGCTAACGCAACCATGCATGCACATAGCAGTGTTAGACGCTAAAGCTCTAGCACCCGCACCCCAGTCACCAGTAGCAGGGTAAACGGCCTGACAAAGTAAACGAGCGGTTGAGTACTTCGTGCCAGCGCCGCTCGAAGAAACAGTCCAGTAATAGTGAGGGTGAGGGGTAAGAACTGTATTGATGTCGTCGAAAACAACGGCATAGGCATTCGCTGTAATCAGAAAAAACAGGGCCGCCAGAGGCAGGCGAAAGAGCGCTTGAGCCATGTTCACAGCCGCCCAAAGAACAGAGCCCAGAACGCCATAACGATGATGATCGTGGTCAGCATGTTGGCGTCCATGAAAAGCCCTTATGTGAAAAAGCCCGATAACGAGTTACCGGGCTGGTTGGTTGCAGCCGGCCTTACAGCGCGCGGCGGATGAACTTGAAGGCAGCGATGGCGATGATCACGCCGAGGACGATGCCCGCGACCTCGACGCCATCGGTCTTGGCAGCGGTCAAAGCGGCCTCGACGCCTTCCGGCAGGGCAGCATGGGCTTGCTGTACGGCCAGCAGGCCAACAGCGGCGGCGGCACCGAGCGAGCGGCGCAGGACTTTCAGGTTTTGCATGGGTGTGTCTCCTACAGGTTGAGTGCCTTTTTCAGCACGAGAGCGCCGAAGACGATGGCGAACAGCACCAGGGCGTGTTCGCGGATCTGTGCATGGTCTTCAGCGGTTAGCCCGGTCGGGCTTATCTCACTGAGCGCGACGGTGGAGAGGGTGCCGACACAAACCGGGGTTTGGCCTGCGCTTTCCCATACGCCGTCGCACACAATGAAATTCATGGCGCCCCCTTACTCCGCCAAGCTGGGGTCGCGGATGACCTCAGCCATGGCGATGCAGTCGGGGCAGATAACGAGGTCGGGCGCCTTGTTCAGATCGGGCAGCAGGTCGGGCTGGGGGGCGGACTGGTTGTAGAGCTGGCCCATGGGCTGGCCACAGCAGTCGCACAGCACGCGATCAACGATCAGCACGGCGGCGCCCTCCCGTCAGGCCTTGGCCGCGTCCGGCTGGGTGCCGGTCGGCTTGGGCTGTTGTTGGGTGCCTTGCGGGGCAGCAGGCTTGCCGGCCTGAGCAGGCTTGGCGGACTCGACGTGCAGGACGATGAACTTGCCCGCGTTCTTGGAGCCGCGATCAATCTCTACGGTGACGCGGACGGTCTCCAGCACATCGAGGCCTTTGCAGGAGGCCCACACTTCGTCCAGGGCGCTTTCGGCTACCTGCATCGAGAGCAGGGAGACGCCCAGGTCCTTTTCGCCGTCCGGTTCGTCGCCCAGGTACAGCTTCACCAGATCCACGTTGTCGAACTTCACGCGCTCAGCGCTGATGAATGCCAGTTCCATAGTGGTGCGTGCCATCTTGTGTTTCCTCGCTTGGTTGCGCGGTATTGCGCGGGTTTGCCTTTCAGCAGGCCGAGCGGGTCCACGCGGGCAAACTTCTCGTTTTTGCCCGGGTGGGGTTCTCGACTTGCCGAGGTTTTCAGTTAGCGCCGCTGGTGCAGCGGGTTTGGTTCAACACCAAGGGCTTTGCCCTTGTCATCCCACTCTTGCCGCCGAGGGCTCGGGAGCGCGGGGCGGTGGAGCTGCCCCACACTCACGAGCGGAGGCTATTCAGGGTGGTGGGTGTTCAAGGGTGCGCTCCGCCCGTGCTTCCGTTCGCCGGATCGGTGAAGCGTGATCCGACGAGCCGGGAGCGCGGCCCTTGACCGACATAGCAACGAGCGCGGCGGTCAGGCCTTTTAAGAAGCCGCGTGTTTCCGCCTGGGCGTTGGCTAGGCGCGGGTCTGCAGGGGGGCGCTGTTTGGCTAAAGCCTCCAGGCGGTCCAGATACTTGCAGTAAAGGATGATCAGGGGCAGGAAAAGCACAGCCACCATGCCCACGGCGCAGGCAGCCAGAACGAAGAGGTACATGACCTGCAGCAGCAGGATTACCAAGCCCTCTAGGACGGCCTCCATCGAGTTGATCCATTCAGCAATCATGCGATCACCCCACCAGCTCGAACGGTTCGCGCAGGGGCACGAAGGGCGTTGGTTTGCCGGTGTCGTGCACAACGTGCCAGTACTTGGGCGGTCGGTCGCTTGGGGTGTGTTTCGCGCAGATGAAGGCAGGCGTCAGCTTCCAGCGACCATCGACCTTTAGGACCGACACGGGGCGGCACTCGGTGCAGGGTGTGGACTGGCAGGGCGCGGGTTGAACCATCGCGCGTCGGGACCAGCACACAGAGCAGTCGCAGTTGTCGGCGTGCGGTTGGCGAACGTACTGGCTCAGGCTTTTCACTGGTCGCCTCCAGCGCTTGGCGCTTTTCGAAGTCGGCGCCCTGGCCGTGGGCGAAGTCGTTGCAACTGGTGCAGCCGCAGAAGTCGCCACCGCAGTCGCAGCGGTAATCACCGAAGTGGCCTGCCTCGCTGTACGGGCGAACGTGCAGGCAGTCCTGGCAGAGCATCAGAGCGGAGGTTTTCGCTAGCTGGGCAATCATTCGACCCACTCCTCTTCCATAAGCTTTTTGGTCAGCAAGGCGACGTTGACCATTACGTGGCGGCCGACCTTGAGGTGGGGGAGGTAGCCGTTGCGCATCCAGCCGCGAACGGTGTCGTGGTCTTCACTCATGCGAATCCAGTTTGCGAACTCGCGCCAAGGCATCATCGGCGGCGGGTTCACAAGGTCTTTCAGCGTCAGGGGGATTCCTTCCATCGGAGTGGCCTTTGTTGCACTATGTTGGTCTTTGTTGGTGAAACCATTAGTCGGCAATATTTGCCGGTTTCATACTGACGATTATAGGCAGCCGGACAAGGTTGACTAGCAATAATTGCCGGCCTTTTAGACGATTAAGAAATATGAGAGAGCGCATAGTCGCTATTCTTGAGCATAAGAAGCTCACAGCTAAGAAGCTGGAAGAGCTGAGCGGTATCGACCGAGAAAAGTGGTACGCGCTGAGAAAAGGCGGACGGCGGGTCAATGAAGATGACATCAAGGTCATCGTTGATATCGCGCCGGAATACGCTCTATGGCTGGTCAGCGGGAAAATTGCACCCGAGAGCGGCCAGACCAGCCCCGAGTACGACGAGGCCAACCGAAACTTGACCGATCAGAACGCGGGATAGCGATCACCCAGGAAGTAGCTAGGCGCTGGTATGCCCGAAGGGAGGTGGGTAAAGAATGAAGAGAACAGCCATATTGGCACTGGCCATCGTCAGCCTTGCAGCCAACGCAGACGATCAGACAGCCCTGTCCAAAGCAATCGATGCGATCAAGCCTGCCACGAACGCGGCCGGTGAATACGTCAGCAAAAGCATCATGCAGAGCCTGTCGGGTAATGACACTCCGATGGGCCGAGCTGCACGCGATAACCTCGAGCGCCAGGCCAAGGCAGAGCGGGAAGCTAATCGTGGCACACGCAAGACCATGAAAGAGTGCATCAAGCCCGGCAACGTCATCGACGAAGACGTGCAGGAGTGCATCATGGGCATGCGAGAAAGGGACTGGTAAGGAAGGAGTTCAAGGATGAAAGCAGACAGAGACGATGCCCCAAGAATTGGTCATAACCTCTAGAGTAGATTGCCCAGTGGATGTCACAATGACACTGTGATGGCCATAGTCTGGCGCAAAAGTAGAAATGGAAAATCTGCCCTCAGCCGATCAGATGCCTGCGAAAGGTGACGAACGGTACCCTGAAGAGCAGACGGATAGGATCAACGTCTGGCGTATGTAACCATAATGGTTAATAATTCAAAGCGCTCACCACCGAGCAAGCCGAAGCCTTCCGACTCGGAACGCAAAATCCACGATGGTCCTTGCCATGACCTTGACAACGTAAAAGCCTTGATCCGCCAAGACGGGTACAAGGCTGTTCGTGTCATAACGGAAAAAGCGACGCTGGAGCTAGCTGGATACTGTATGGATGAACAGGACTTGGCAGATTTAATCTCCAAGCTAAAGAAGGATGACTATCATGATTCAGAGTGGTGCAAGTTTTCGGAATCTAGTAGTTGGTTTGAAGCTGATAGCTATAGAATTAAACAGACTGAAAAACTTACAGCGAGCAGAGATCTAAGTAACTGTAGGTACTACCTTAAGTTCTCAGTAAATAAGCTTGGCTCAATACTGCTATTTTTTTCGGTTCATAGAGACATATTATGAAAGATCAAGAGATTTGCCCAGTATGCTGCGAAGGGACGCTGCATGAGTATACGTTCGGCGGGAATCTTTCGTATAAAAACTATACTATCTACGTGTCTACATTTGAGTCATCAAAGTGCGATGTATGTGGCTCATCTGTAGCGACGCATGCTCAAACTAAAAAAAACAAGCTAGCCAATATAAATTACCAGAGATCACTCGATGGCTATCTCACAACTCATGAAATTGTGAGGATCAGAAAAAAGCTCGGGCTCAACCAACGAGCTGCATCTGAAATTATTGGCGGTGGGGGCATAGCTTTTTCTAAATATGAGAATGGAGTTTTACGACAAACCGTCGCAATGGATAATCTATTGCGTGCTCTAGACAAAACTCCAAAATTGCTTGAAGACTTTAAAAGTTTCAATGCACAGCGAAGGGCGTTCCCTGTATCGGAAACAGAGATTGTGATCCCTGTAGAGCCCGAAAGCACATCTATTGAGTCCGATTCTATAAGTGTAATAGAAAAACTAGTCAGCAGTGCGCAAACCTTTTTCAAGCCTATATTAACCACATGCAGTGGCCTGGCTACAGATGAAAGCAGTAAGGTCGCATCTAAAGTATTTGGATTTAACTTATGAAGACTTATCAGCCTCAAGAGATCATCATAGCTGAAGATATCAGGATGGAGGTCGGTGGAAAAATCACACTTGTTGGTGTAACCCCGTCAGTCGTCGTCATTACAAAATCAAAAGCAAACAAACAAGCCATGCATACCCTGGCTGTGTATTGCGAAATACTTAACGGAGATGAAATAAGCTCTGCGCATATTTCCATATCAGCCCCAAATGAAGAAATTCTTGTTGAGGGTAATATCCCTATCCCCGAAGGAGACAAGAGACACATGGTCTTGGCAGGGAAGTTTGTAAACATGAAATTTAAAGAATCCGGCACTTATAGAGTATCCATAAACATAGAAGGTGACACTATAAGCAAGGATGTTAAAGTAAAGATAAACGAAGAAGGAAAGTAATGCATCTTAATGGGTTAGCCTGTTCAGATGAATTAAGTAATTCATGGAACAAACCAGCAACCCTAAGAAAGTGTCGAAAAAGTGTCGAAATCACTGGGCGGCAAAGGGCTGCAGTGGGCAGAAAGCATGAGGCGAAAGCCCCGAATCTGCTAGCTTTGGGCAGGGAAGGGCAGCAATGGGCACCAGCAAAAACGGGTTCAAATCCCTATCTTCCCGCCATATCAAAAGCCCCGAATCGTATTACGATTCGGGGCTTTTTCGTGTCAGGGAATCTGCAGGCTTTGGTCCTGTGCTTACTCGTCTCAGGTCTTAATCCAAATCAGCAGGCTGGTGCCGTTCCGGCACTTGCTCCGACTCCTCGCCCCAAGTGCGGTTGATCCGACGACCACGCTGTACCGCTTCGCGTTTGGCGATTTCTTCGGCCCAGCGCAGCACGTGCGGATATTCGTGAACGGCCAGGAACTCGGCGGCGGAGTAGACGTTGTTCCTCACCAGTTCGCCATACCAGGGCCATACGGCGATGTCGGCGATGGTGTAGGTGTCGCCGGCCAGGTAGCGGTTATCGGCGAGGCGCTGGTTCAGCACGTCCAACTGGCGCTTGGTTTCCATGGTGAAACGGTTGATGGCGTACTCGAACTTCTCCGGGGCGTAGGCGTAGAAGTGACCGAAACCGCCGCCCAGGTAGGGCGCCGAGCCCATCTGCCAGAACAGCCAGTTGAGAGTTTCGGTGCGGCCTGCCAGATCCTTTGGCAAGAAGGCGCCGAATTTTTCCGCCAGGTAGAGCAGGATCGAGCCGGACTCGAACACGCGGATGGGGCCAGCCGTACTGCGGTCGAGTAGGGCGGGGATCTTCGAGTTAGGGTTTACGCTCACGAAACCGCTGGAGAACTGCTCGCCCTCGTTGATGCGAATAAGCCAGGCATCATATTCGGCGCCCTCATGGCCCTGCGCGAGCAGTTCTTCCAGCAGGATGGTCACCTTCACGCCATTGGGCGTTGCCAGGGAGTAGAGCTGTAGCGGGTGCTTGCCGACCGGCAATTCCGCGTCGTGGGTCGCGCCGGCGGTGGGGCGGTTGATCTTGGAGAACTGGCCGCCGGATGCTGTCAGGTGTTGCCAGACCTTCGGCGGTACGTAGGTAGATTGGGTCATTGAAACCTCGCGTGTCGACGTATGAAGTGGCAGTCGCAGCCAAGGCTATCTGGATTTCACCCGACATTTGAATGCCCGTGGCAAAAAAGGAACGAATTTATCTATTGCGCTCGCCAGTCTGAAAATAAATCTGTCCCCTTTCTTCTTTCTTTTTTGTGAAGATCAATAATGAGACCTGGATTCTATTATGTAACTCCATGACTTGAAAACAACAGAGTCATAGACCTCGGATTGGCACTTCATAGGCTCAAAAGATAATTGACGGGCCTGTGATAAGGCAGCTTTATCGAAAGCTACATTTGATGATTGAAGTATCTTTGCTGAAGTCGTGACTCCGTCTTTATTCAGAAATATTGCTACCCAAACGTGCCCTTCAATGCACTGCATAATTGCTTTTTGTGGGTAAAAAAGGTAAGTCGGATTCTGTACCACAGGTGACCTGCAGTCTTTCGTGGTTGCCGGGTATTCTCCTGATGGAAAAAGTACCTGCCAATCACATTTCTTCCCGGAACATAATTCGGAAATTTCGGGGGGAGGAGAAGTGGGGCTGCTGACAATACATTTCGGCGGCAGGTTATGAGTTGATGAGCATGCTGCGAGAAGTATAACGGCTGGTAATAGAATAAAACGTTTAGTCATATGAGGTCAGGCCTTGGTTGTAGTGAAAATAAATCTGTCCCCTTTTTGAAGCGAGTATTTTGTCCGGTGAGCTATTCTCACTTGCGAATACCTGACTTGTACATAAGCTCTTCAATAGTTGCTCTGTAATGAACTGCTATGTTCTTTAAATCTGCTCTTCGGCAGTTATAGTAAATCTTGTGAGCAGAAAAATTCCCAACTGTTCTAAAGTCGTCAAGGACCGACCTTGCGTCCCGGGATAGCTTCAAGGTTGTGTTTGTTTTTGCGTCGTTGACGATTTTTTCCAGCATTTGATAGTTGCCATCATTGCCTTTAATAGCTTTTTCTATGTCGAGATGCTCATAAGAAAGTATCAGCATTATTTCTAAAAGACGCCGCATTAAAACCGCGCAGCCATCAAATATATTGAACTCATAACTTGCGTTTATTTGCTTTGATAATGATTCAATGAAGCCTCTTGAATCCTCATATATTGGCTTTGGCAGAATCACATCATCTGAAATCACCTCTTCACTTGCCACATGTATTCCAGGTAGTTCAGATTGAAGAAGGTCGAACGCTATGGGATGGAGCTTATAGCTGTCTTTGGTTTTACCCTTAATGAAGTCCCTAGAAGCTGAAAGGTTTTTCTCGATTCTTGATAGATTCGGCTTTGGCAGATCGAGCAATAGAAATCATTCGCTGATGTGCGATCTTGAGAAATCCGAACTGCCAGATGTTTTTTGGTGGAAGTAAGCTAAAAGCTTAACTTTTTCGATCTCCTTCTTTTGCAGAAGATCAACCAGTTTTGAATAAGCCTTTATATCCATTAGTCACTAGATTCCTTTGGGAGATCATGCTCTACATAGACGGCTCCTCTATGCGGAATTTCTAACTGCCCATTCTCGTTGAATTCAATCCATCCTTCTTTGTTTTTTGTATCTATAAAGCTTTGACGGAAGGCTTTTGGTGGTTTTTGCTTAACCTCCAAATAGCATGTGTAAACATGATTTAGCGTTACTTCGGATATGCCTAGGATTTTTCTTAGATAGTAAACGGCAACGGCATTTATTTGTTTGGCTCCATTAGGTTTTTTCTCATCAAAAAATTCTTTGAATGATGGAATGCTGCCATCCCCTCTTAGATTAAGATGGCGATCAATTGAGTAGGATTCATTTGATGTGGTTTTCTTGGGTTTTTGCTGAGACGCACTGTTGTTTTTAGTTGGTGCTTGTTTTTTCGCCGTGGATGCTGGCTGCTCCTGATTCTCAGATGAATTTGAATTGGTAACAGATGGTTCGTGGCCGAGAAATTGACCAACTAATAGATCATAGACTTTTGGTTTTACTGCTTCTGGGAATTTTTCGATGACCTTTGAGATTTCCAGCAGCTCACTTTTTAGTTGTTCGTAAGATGGCATATATCCTCCTTGTTGGCTGATTTTGCTTTTTTCAGTCTAACTATAAATTAGTCGGAATTGCTGTCGCATAACATCTCCGGTAATGTCTGATAATTAACCTTGAGTCGCTACAATTCTTTGATTTATAACGTATCAAAGGTGAGAAACACGACATTCTCAGGTTGAAAAAGCGACACAGAAGACCTGCAGTACAGGGGGGTGATGGCCAAAAGCTAGCCATAGCCGCCGGGCCTGTCTAGCTGCTGTGTCGAAAAAGTGTCGAAATCAACGGGCGACAGAGTGCCGCAATGGGCAGTAGGCACGAGACGAAAGCCCTGATTTTTCTCGCGTTGGGCAGGCAAGGGCAGCGCTGGACAAACGCTAAAACGGGTTCAAGATCTCTATCTTCCCGCCATATCCCCAAATTAAGCCCCCTGAAATCCCTAGGGTTTCGAGGCTTTTACTATCTCCCATCGCCTTCTGACGAACTGTCTCTGGTGAAAGCGCGCATCCAACCTCTCCCAGCCGGATAAACAAGCCAGCAGCCGTTTCTTGGGGCGTCGGATAGCGCTCGTTGCTCTCCCCAAAGCCTCGATTCGCTCACATTCCTCGCATTCACTTCGGCCGCGCAAACATGAGGGCTGGGGTGTGTTTGGTCGTGTCTGCAGGCAAGGAATCGTTATGTGGCGAGGCAAAGGGCTGGGCGTTCAGTCGTCATAAGCTCATGGGTCAAAAAAATAGCGCCAAAATAGTGATAGATGGTCGCTAGACTCGAAGATAAGCTTGGTTGCACGCCGGAAGCCGCAGTCGCTCAGGTCGTGGGCCTATCTGGCGAGGCCTGCGATGACCGTTTTATCCATGGAGTTCTGTCATGATCGATCTAGCCACCTGGAACCTGACTATCCCCGTAGGCGTCCCTGCTGCTGTCATCGATACGCCCGTGCTGGCGGGTGGGTATCAGGATGATTACTTTCAGTCCCGCGAGGGGCGGATTTTCTTCTGGGCACCGGCCAATGGCTCTACCACCAGCAATTCGACGTTCCCACGCAGCGAACTGAGGGAAACCTACCCCGACGGCACCTTGCACAACTGGTCCTACACCGCCGCGAATGATGTGCTGAGCGCTACCGTCAGGATCACCCAGGTGCCGGCCAGTGGCATTCTGGCGTTCTCGCAGATTCACTCGAAGCAGGGCACCTCACCAGCGCTGATGCTGGGTTATCAGTATTTGCCGAAGAGTGGTTATGGCAACGTGGTGATCGCGTTCCGCGCGCATCCCGCCGACGCCGATTCGGCGAAGATCGTACTGGCGAGCAAGATCAAGCTGGATCAGGACTTCAGCTATGAAATCCACCTGGCCAAGAATGGCACGCTGACTGTCGGCCTGGTCGAGCCAGGCGGGGCAGTGAGAACCTGGAGCCGTAGTTATAAAAAGGCGTGGGCAAGCCATCCTTTGTATTTCAAGGCTGGGGTCTACACCCTCGACAACAGCGGCAACGAAACCAACGCCGGCGCGGCAAGCTTCAGCCAGCTGCAGGTCGAGCACCGCTAGCCGTCACTTGTGGTTTGGCCAGCGCTGCTTGCTGAGTATGCGGATTGGCTAGTTGTTGCAGACAGGGGCCTGGGCCACTTCGCTGGTGGTCTGGGAAATCTGCAGGTGGCAGTGACGGCGCACTGTGCTGTCGAGTATCTGGCTTTGCAGCGGCAGCAGGTCGCCTATCAGCAGGTTCTGCAGCAGCGGGGTGGCCTTGTAGTGGTTGTCACCCAGAACGGTGTTCTGCATGCCTTCCACTCGGATCATCGCCTTGCCGATGCTCTCCAGCGTATTGCCAGTGATCACGAGCTTACCGGCCGTAGGCTGGGCGTTGCGCAGGCTGATGGCGTACTCGGGAGTCGAGTGGATGCGATTGTCGATAATCAGCGCGCCACTCAGTTCTGCGGCGTCGATGGCGCTCAGTTTGCTGTTGGCGATCAGGTTGTCCTGGATCAGTAGGCCTGAGCCGTCGCCGATCTGTCGCAGCATCATGCCGTAGCCCTGAGAGGCGCCCAGGCGGTTGCCCTGAATCAGCAGGGCGCCGTTTTGCGCGCTGACTTCGATGGCGCTCTTGCCGGCGTGCAGGATCAGGTTGTTCTGAATGCGCCCGCTACTGCTGCCGCTGACACGCACGCCACTGTTGTTCTTCACGCCGTCGATGCGGTTGTCGGCAATCAGAAAGCGGCTGTTGCCCAGGTCGATGGCATATTGTTGTTGCTTGGTGAACTGGTTGTTACGAACCAGCGCCTGGCTATGGTTCAGCTCCAGCGCGCTGGCCATTTCCTCGAAGCGGCTGTTGTCGATCTGGATCTGGGCAGGGGCGATATTGGCCGACTGTTGCGAGCTCAGGCCGCTGCTGACGCCGCGCGAGAGATTGGCGTTATAGCCGATCCTGACCAGTTGCGACTTTTCGATCAGCAGCCGGCTGCCAGCCCAGTTCATGATGAAGGGGCGGGTGGGGCGATCGGTGGCCGTGGCGCGGCCGTCGCTCCAGCTTTGCAGGCGCGAGTTCTGCACGCGCAGCGACCCCTGATTGATCAGCGCCGTGCCTGATGGGCCGAACAGGTAGAGCACTTGGTCATCGATCAGCAGCGCGGCATCTTCGGCGATCATCAGCGGGTAGCTGAGCAGGTAGCCATCTTCATGGCGACCCAAGACTTTGGCGTCGTTCAACTGCACCTGCAGTTGCTCCAGAGTGACGCTGCCGCCGCGGATGACTACTGCACGTGGATGCTGTGCCTGATAGCCGGCGATGGCTCTGAACAGGCCATTGTGTACGAACGGTTCGAAAGGCCAACTGCCTGCCTGCGCGGAGTACATGGGCTCAAGGCTGACGCTGCCGCGCTGCGCGGGGCCCCGCAGATCAAGCAGTGGAGGCTGGCTGCGCTGCATGATTTGCGTGCTGCTGTTCAGTTGTTGCTGCTGCTGCCAGTGTGGGTCGAGCGTGTGCAAGGCCGCAGGGGCGCCAAGGGCTGCCAGGCTGACGGTACAGGTCATCAGCAGCATTACGCGAGATAGAGTCAGTGCCTGTGACATGGCGACATCCTGGGTTAGTTTAGCTGGGGGTAAAGCGGCTTGAGATCGCCGCCAACCTGGCTGTAGTTTTTGATCTCTTCACCCTCTGCCTGGTACAGGCGGCGGCCCCACTGGTGCTGCGGATAGCGGTTGAGGAAGGGCAACAGCCAGACCATCTTGTGCGGGCCGACATCGCTCTGCCGCTCGGTCAACTCAGGCAGGGTCTTGGGTTCTAGCACGGCGCGGGCGGCGAAATTGGCCAGGCCGGCGAATTTGGCTCGTTCCTGTTCGGTGAGCGGGCGACCGTTGAACTCTGCTGCCTCGACCAACAGCGTCAGCGGAACCAGCGCGTAATGGCTGTAGTCCGCGGCCAGTCGTCCCCTGGCCACTTCCAGTGGCAGGTACTGATAGTCGCCTGCGCCGGGGGTGAGTTGACTGAATGCTCGGCGCAAGGCGACGTCAGCCCAGGCCAGGCCCTTGTCGTCATCGAGCAGCATGGCGGTGGCGGCGACGGCCCAGGCGGCCCAGTAGTCGTGGTTGTTGAAGTAGATGCCGGTGTCGTAGCGGCGTGGTTCGTACTCGGAGACGACCTTGGCGGAAAGCTGTTGCAGCCAGCGATTCTGGACAGCACTGAGCTGGTAGTGCTGGTTGCTCAGCGCCTGCACCTTGAGCAAGGTCGAGGCGATGGCGGCCAGCGCCCACTTGCGCGAGGCGACACCGGTCTTGCTGGCGTCATCGCTGAGCAGGGCCGATTTGCTGGCCCAGGCATCGAGCCACTGATCCAGGCAGGCCAGGGCGATGTTGGCTTCGTTGGCCTTGCGGGTGCGCTGGAAAACCTGTGCGGCCTTGATCAAACCGCCTATGTAGCCCTGTACCTGCTTGCGGATGCGCTGGGTGTCCTTGCTCTGCTGCGCGACCAGGCGACTCTTGCTGGCGTCGCTCTGGTCATACTTGCTGTCCAGTTGCAGGTGGCCGGTATAGGCGGCAGGTGGCGTCTTGGGGCAGCGCTCCTGTCGATAGTCGCCCACCAGCCCTGCAGCCACCGTTGATTGCGGCGCCCAGATCGACTGGGTGGCGTTGGCGCTCAGCGAACCGCAGAGCAATAGCAGCAGGGCTGTCAGGCGGGGGCTTACAGGCATAGCTTGGTCTCGACCTTGAAAGGCTGTTCAACGGTCTGCGTGGGCTCAAGCAGCACCGACAGCAGGTTGGCATCGCGAAACTCCGGAGCACGGCTCAGCTCCAGGTAGTACTGCCCACCGGTGACGATGGCCTCTCGACGGAACCACACTTTGTCGCGGGTGCCGTTGTCGTAGTAGGTGATGATGTAGAAGTTCTTGATGTTGGGGTCGCTGATCCGA
>Ga0208645_1000395_pt1 | contig 48779 bp, 64 predicted proteins | sample VirMetDEL_Sep_01_FD_184519 | JGI IMG/M metagenome (GOLD analysis project Ga0208645, IMG submission 184519) | Aqueous microbial communities from the Delaware River and Bay under freshwater to marine salinity gradient to study organic matter... | ecosystem: Environmental > Aquatic > Marine >... | reverse complement strand
TTCAATTTCAAGGGGAGGAAGACGATATGTGCTTGTTGTATTGCCAACAACTTCTTTAGTAGTAGTAATTCTTACTTTAATCTTTGTATTACCAGCAACACATAAGTTGCTCATCTCAACCTTATCCTTAAAGGAGGAGTGAGAGTTACAATGATCGATATTCATGATATAAATTCGACCTGTTTCTGCTCTTTCTTTCAGAAGGTCCAGAATGAGTTCTTGAGCTCCGATAGTCTTTCTCGGAATAGAGTCATCTCGTTCAAAACCCACATACAACTCATCAAATCGATCAGTACCAAAAGCATCATACAAACCAGGAACGTCGTGTGGAGAGAAGAGTGAGACTTCTCCATTTTGGATGAAACGTTCATAGAAGAGTTTACTGATTTGAATACTATAATCTAGTTTACGAACTCGGTTGTCCTCTGTACCTTTGTTGTTCTTAAGAACAAGAATGTCCTCTATTTCTTTGTGCCAGATAGGAAAGTGAACTGTAGCAGAACCACCTCTGATGCCGTTCTGTGTACAGCATCGGACAGTTGCTTCAAACTTTTTAAGGAAGGGGACAACGCCTGTATGTTGTACCTCGCCACCTCGTATTTTGCTGTTGATACCACGGATTCTGCCAGCGTTAATGCCGATACCAGCCCTCTGTGCGACGTATCTGCCAATAGCCATATCACTGCTAAAGATACTATCGAGGGAGTCATCAACATCAACGAGAACACAAGATGCAAATTGACGAAGGGGTGTTCTGACCCCTGCCATGATTGGTGTTGGGATGTTGAGTTTGTGTTTGGAGATTGCGTCATAATACCTCTTAACGTAAGAAAGTCTTGTCTCCTTAGGATACTCTTGGAAAATAGTCAGAGCAATCATGATGTACATGAACTGAGGAGTTTCGTAAACCTCCCCAGTGCTCCTATCCTGCACTAAGTATTTATCGGATACCTGCCGTAATCCCGCATATGTAAACAAGTAGTCACGATCATGATCAATAAAAGTTTCTACCTTTTGAATTTCTTCCAAAGAATACTTGGAAAATATTTCCTTATCATAAATGTGATCATAACAAAGTTTTTGAATATGATCAACAAGTGAAGGATGATCTCTCATAACACCATAAAGTTGTTTTCTTAGAGAAAACAAGAGAAGTCGAGCAGCAACATATTGATAATTTGGATGTTCCAGATCAATCAGATCACTCGCACTCTTAATCAGGATCTCCTGAATTTCTTTCGTGGTAATTCCATCATAAAACTGAATACCAGAAGTCATCTCCACTTGACTTGCAGAGACCCCTGCAAGACCCCTACAAGCCTCTGCAACCATCAGGTGCATCTTATCCAGGTCAAGAGACTCAATATTACCATTTCTCTTAACAACTTTTGTACCGTTAGTCATACCTTTTTCCAAATAGTAAATTTTAGTTTTGCTTCCAATCCTTTGTAAGTATTCAATTTTACCAAATTTTGAACATTATGTCCACCCAAGATCATATCATTAATGTCTTTTTGATTTATGTTTGATGGCCAGATGACGACACTTTCTCCCCGTTCAATACACTGTTCAATTCGATTAACAATTTCTTTATTACGGGGTTCGTTATCATATACAAAAACTTTGTCGCTTCCTTCAAGATCACTAACTTGACCGTCACTACCACACAAAGCCACACTATTAGGGAGGAAAGTGCTGTCAAAGGGGCCTTCAACGATATAGACGGGAAGTTCTTTATCAACTCGATCAATCCCATAGATTTTTGGTTCATCTTCATCCAACATGATGGTTAAGTATTTAACAGGGTTAGAAGATAGTGCTCTTCCCTGAACTCCGATAAGTTTCCTATTTCTAATAAGTGGAATTACAATTCTTTCTTCACCATACTTGGTAGAATCAAATGTTCCTGGTTTAATAGAATTAACAAACTCTTTAAAATTTTTTACATAATAAAATTCACCATCAAAAATTGCTCTTGATTCCAAATACCTTTTAGATACATCTACATCAAAAGCTTTTGGTAGTTCAATTTTCACTTTTGTTGTGAAAGTTGGTTTTGAGGTTTTAACTTGTTCAAAAATACTTTCTGGTGTTTCAGTCACAAAGTTTTTTCCGGTATGTCCTTCTTTAAACTTCTCAAAAATATATTGTTTATGAATTTCAGTATCTAGATCTTTAAGAAAGGAATTGAAAGAAATACTGATACCACAATTGTGGCACTTATAATTACTATTATTCTTTACCCTATAAAGAAAACCTCTTGATTTATTTTTATTCTTTTTAGAATCTCCACAAATAGGGCATCGAAAATTATAAAGATATGGTTTAATCTTTTTGAATTTTGAAAGTCTTGAGGAAATCAAATTGATGTACTTTACATCAATATAATCCATATTAACTAAGACGACTACCAGTTAGTATAGGAGTTAGATTGTAAGATGTCAAGATTTTTTTTAAATTATTATTATTTTGATAAAATGGACTGTTTAGTAAAAATGATAAAGCAGTGGCACAACCTATCATTATCCAAACCTTTTTCTCTAATCTCTGTATTCTTGCAAGCACACAGTTATGATTGATGTCCATTTTATCACGGAGTTTGTCAACCTTTGAAAATAATACAACGTCAACTTCTTCCTGTTTTGATATTCTTTCTTCATGAATGGCAAGCATTCTACTCACACTAGTATTTACCTCACTCAACTTCTCAATAGCAGTATCAATCCTAATAATGATAGGTTTTAAATCTTCTATTTTTTGTTCTAATACGGCTATCTTAACTTGATTTTCCATTGTGAGGCTTGAAGTAAGGATTAAAATTTAATGCTGTCTTCATTGCCTTCTTCTGAGATCTCTTTTCTCTTCTTTTTAGAAGGTCATTTATGTATTTTTTAACATACTTATTTCTACCATCAATTTTCATAACTGGATCATAACCAGCAGTAGGACCAGCAGCATTAGAAGAACCACTAAATCCACCAGATCCTCCAGGAGGATTTGCTACCATTCCTTCCTCAGAGACACTAAATTCACTATACATTGCGGAACGAAACGCATCTATAATTCTATCAATCTTAGTTTTCTCCATCGGTAATCCTCTGCAATTCTCTTAAACAAACTTGATCATCTTCGATTTCGTGAATATAACATCTTGGAAATTCAGGTAGTCTATTGAGAAAAACAATGAATGTTTTTACCGTAGACCAAAGAGATCTATCAATCTTAAAAAATAACATAGGAGTGGCAGCGTCATCAAAAATATTATAAAGAATGATAAAATGATTTATCAATAAGTGAATTTTTAATTCACCACCACTCTTATATCTCTTAAGAAGTCTTTTGATATATCTGAAATGATTTAGATCTTTTTCAAAATCCTCTCTCGTCACCGATTGAGGATTTTCATAGTTTTTAATAGCGAATAATAGAAAATTATCCTCGTTCAACTCAGTAAAAATCATTTATCAGGAAAGATCTGGATCACCGTTATAAAGAGGAGTATTACCAGTAGTAATACCAGACATAGCCACTAGAATCTCTTTCTTAACTCTTAAAGAACCAGAATTGTCAATGTAAGTAGTAACTCCAACCCAACCTACACCAGTTTCATATGCCGTTCCAGATGCTGAATCAGCTCCACCTTCAGCTACACCAAAAACATATCTATCATATCCATCAACATTTCTCTTGAATGTAAGAACATCATTAGTCGATATTCCAGCAGAAATAGTTGAAGCTAAAGAAATAGTCGTTGAACCAACAGTTGAAATTTCAATGATGTTTCCATCATTAACTAAAAAGTCACCAGAGATTACAAAAGAATCTACAACTGTAGAAATAATATCTGATCCAATTCCAGAGTTTGTTGTCGCCGTTCCAGTTTGAGTAAGAGTAGTTGAACTTGCTGCGGAAGTTAATGTCTGACTAAATGAACTATCAAGAATGGTATACTTAGGAAGTTGAGATACTGTGAAGTCGGTAGATGCAATAGATGCTCCACTCAGACCAGCAGTAGATCCAATGGTTAACTGGGTGGTACTTGCAATACCAACAATAACAGCATCACCAAAATAAGTTCCACCAGAACCACGAATACCAAATCTCATTACGTCGCCGGTTGCTGCAGCACCAACTTGACCGAAAGTTGTTCCACTTCCTGTTACAACGCCTGTAGAATAGTTAAGAGATACTGTTCCTGTAGACCCTACAGCGTCATTATTACCCCAGAGTGCCATGTCTTTGCCTTAGATAAATTTCTATGATACTAATATTTATAAAAATAGGAGGACTTAATAAAGACCTCCTATTGAAAAATCAACCCTCTTCTCTAGCCCTGATAGCCTTAGATACAGCTTCAAGTAGTTGATCATCCATGTCAGTCTTGGTCAATTTAACAGCTTTACCAAGAATGACGAGACAGATTTCAATCAATTTTTCACCAAGTTCCTCGTTTTCAGGAATTTTAGAAACTGTAGAATCTACAATTTTGTAAGCAAATGGAAGTAAGAATGATAACATGATTAGTTCCCAATAAAGGTATCTAATCTATATATCATTTTTTTCTATAATCAGGCCTTCCAAGCCAACCATAACCTTGAGTGAAATGACCAGGACAACAAACAAATAAAGGTGCTTCTAATTCGTAAAATTCCTTATTATTTTTTTGTATCAATAATTGATTTTGATCCATATTTTGATTTAATCTGTGATTTGACAAAATCCATTGCGGCCTGAGATGCCTTTCTAGATTTTTCTTTTTCAGTATCAGTCATAGGGCCAGTCTTTATGCCCTTAGGTGGTTTAGTGTAATCGGCACGAGCACTCATACCACCACGTTCTAGATGACGATCTTTTAAACGATCAGATTCTTCTTCCCCAAAAAACTCTTCACCCATTGCCTTTGCAGGTTGAGATTGACCACCACTCTTCGACTTTTTCAATTCTTGTTCCCTTCTCATAGCGATCATTTTATCAATTCTTGCTTTCTTTTTCTGAAGCATGAGTTCTTGTTGAGACATTGATGCCTCTTCACCAAGTTTTCTACCACCACGTTCTGCAGTTAACTTGGCGGCGATAGCCATTTTCTGACGTTCCTTCTTGGTCTTACCTTTGAACTGAGGAGCATCTGACTTATAAAAGTCTTTTACAACGTCACCCATATCAGCTTTTTTAAGATCAATCTTTTCATCAAGTTCAAAAACCTCAAGGACAGTTGCACCAATACCTTCAAAAGCTTCCTTGAGTTCAGGGTTGATGACAACTTTGTTTTTTACTTTCTTATCCTTAACACTCCTTTCAGGTTCGTCAGTATCTGGATTAATGGTATCCATAACTTCACGAAGATCTTCTCTCCAGTTTGAATATGAATTTCTTTTCATTGTAGTAGTCAGATACTTCTATTCTTATACTTATTTATAAACTCCCTAAATGTCTTAGGACCTTTATATGGTTTTCCACCATCTTGAAGATTAGTCTTATCTCCCTTCTCAAATCCAGGTGTCATCTTAGATGCATACTTAAAGTATCCATTAGTTCCAGACAAAGTATTTGGTTTATTAGGAGTTCTCACGATCTTACTCATTTTCACCTCAGTGTACTCACGAAGATCACGAATCCAAGACTTAAACATCATACCCTCTTCGGTCACACAAATCAAGTAATTGGTTCCTCTACGAATAACTTTACCAACTAATCCAGTATTCAGATTTTCAACCAACTGATCCATCTTAAAGATTTTACCAGTTACATAGTTTTCTCTTAAGTTCTTCCAATCAAACTTAGGAGCAATTTCCCACAAACTCCAAGATTCTGTTGCAATCTGCATACCCTTACGAACAGTATTCATAATGGTTTTAGCAGTCTTATCATCAATATTATCAGGAATGCCTTTTCTAAAACTTTCAAAGTCATTCTCAGCCGCAGCCTTTCTCAACTTAGATGCGGACATACCAGTAACATCAGATGCTTCATCATCTCTCTGACCTGCAGAAATTGTTTCAATCTCATCAAAGTTATAGAGTTCACCATTATATTTCTGTGCCAAACTATCAAATTCTGAGACACGATCAGATCCTACTACAATCTTGATATTTGAATATCCATCGTTACTAGCAATCTTTAAAGCATCAAAAATAGTCCTAACACCAGAATCATTAACTATATTATCAGAATGATCGGGGAACATTTTTCTCATTAACTTCGTCTTCTGATCAGGATCCAATGGATTCTTCTTTGGATCGAATGACCTTGAAGGATAAATTCTCAAATCACCATCAGATGCAACTTGTCTTGCGTTATCTAAAAGTTTTTTATGTCCTACTGTAGGTGGATTAAATCTGCCAAATACCAATGTCAAAGTATCACCAGTCTTTTCTTGTTGTTGTTCTTCCTCATCACCAACTTCTCTTTCTTTTTTTATATCTTCTGGATTAGATGGTTTTTTCTGAGTTTCTTGATCTGGTGTCTTATACTTACTTTCCTTTGAAGATTCTCTTTCAGCCGTCTTTGATTTTCTTTGAGTAAATACTAATTCTCCACCTTCAGTTCTGGCTACAACATTTCCGAGTTTATTGACCCAGTTGCCTTTTCCATCACCAGTTAAACCAAGTTGTCTTGCTTTTTCAGAAGCTTTGGTTTTACGTGCTTCACTTAAAAAGTTGAAGAAATTTTTCATTACTCTATTATCTTATAATAATATTTATTATACGAATCTATTGTTCTTATTATACTTGGAAAGAAAAGACTTTCCATAAGTAGTGGACACTCTTTTAACTGTCTCATACTCTTCCTTAAAGACCTTACCAGCCTTCCTATCGTCAAGAATATCCTGATCAATAAGACCAAGTTCAATCAATTTTTTATTGACAGCCTTTGGTGATCTTTCCTGATTACCAGAAGCAATTGCTTCTGCCCAACCATCCATATATCTTTTTCTATCTTTTGGTTTTGCATTAGCCATGGACTGTAAGAACCCACGATATACATTTTCTTGAAGAGCAATCGTCCTTCTTCCAGACTTATCAGTAATACCTCTGCTCAATCCTGCAGCTTTAAGTAATTGTTTACCAAGTTTAGATTTCATACCTGCCGCTTTCTTCTTATCCTTTGGATCCGTTGCAACTTTACGAAACTCTTCTCTTAGACTTGTATATCTTCCATCATCTTCACCAAAGTGTTCTTGTAAGATTTCTCTAGTTACTCCGTCACCGAGACCTTTACCACCTTCACCAAGAAGTGTCTTCACGAGTTGATCACCTACATCACCTATTTGATTTTGTTTTTCAAATAACTTCTCGATACCACCAAAATCTTCCTCCGATTTATCCTTATGAACATCAACTTCTTTTTCAAAGAAGTCTTTCATCGACATATCAACTTTCTTCTGGTTGATATTTGAGTTGATTAGAGTAAAGTTATCATCATTTTCTCTCTGTTCCCACTCCTCTTTACCTGGTGCACCACCATCTTTATTGTTAAAACCACGAACATGTTCTAAGTCCATGGCTTGAAGATCAAGAGGAAGACCAGTGTATGCATCACGACCACCCTGTTCAAGGTAAATACGCCACATTAACTTTGCTCTATCCTTATTATTAGCTGCACCTCGTCTTACTGTCCCATCTTCATTTCTGCCAAGATAGTGCATGTCTTTATGTGCCTTATCATCTGACACATACTTATCATTAGTCACCTGACCCTTACCACTCAAAGACTTCTTAAATGAATCAGGAAGAATATCAAAGGATGCACTAACAAACTCATCAGATACCTTATTGGATCTTACAGAATCAACAAACTTTTTGATCTGTTCTGGAGATCCATCACCATAACCCTCCAATAAACGATCACGATTTGCCATAAGGTTTTGAACATCAGCATACCCTAAATTATTCTTACCTGCACCAGAATTCACTCTTCCTTCAAATGTCTTTGCATGTGCCATTGACTTAAGAAATGATCTCTTATCAGTTGCACTTGGAATGGTAGACAAAGATTCTTGGAACTTTGTAAACTTTTTCTCCATCATCTTTCTCTGACGATCGGCTAGAGCCTTCATCATAATCTCAGCTTCTTTAGTGAATTCTTCATATTCACTATCAAATGCCTCATCATCATTAGTATAATCAATATCATCCTGAGTTTCTGATACAACATCATCAAGAGTTTTAAACTCTGATTCATCTTTAGGTGTTTCTTCACCTCTAATATCAGAGAGTAAATCATCAAGACCTTCTGGTTCTTGAGTCTCATCCTCCGGTTCTATCTGAGGCTCATCTTTTGTAATCATATCATCAGCCTGTTGAGAAATCTGTTTCTTTCTCGCAGGACTCATGACATTCCCACGACCACGAGAGAGTTGTTTTACTACTTCTTTTTTGTCTCCACTTGTCAAAGTAGTTTCAGAAGGACCACCAGGTACTACCCTATTCATCTGATCACCTACAGGAGGTTCAGGTTGTGCCTGTTGTTGAGTTATCTGTTTGAATTGAGAAAATGTTTGTTGTTGAGGTTCTTGTTGAGTAGGTTGTTGTTTGGGTTCTTCTGATGCATCAAGTTTTTCAAGAGTAGTCTGACCACCACTCTTAGTACTCTTATGAGTTACTTTTCCAGTTCTTGGATCTCTCCATTTTCCATAACCAGCATATTCCAAACCCATTTCACGAGCCTGGTCAGCTGCACTAGCCTCAAGTAATGTATTAACGTTTTTTAAATATTTAAAAACATCCATCATATCTTTACAATTGGTTTACCTGTAATGAGTCACCTTCACCTGATTCTTTTAGAAACTGTAGAAAACTTTTCATTTATATTATTAGTCCTTATTTATTATTTAGTTATTATTCTAACTTATAATAAGGTGCAGAAATGACTGATTGTGAAGAAGCATATAAGAGAAGATCTTCACAAACTTGATTTCTTTTATCATTATTCGATATTCCAGTAATGATTTTATAAAGATAATAATTTGACCCCATTGCGTAAAGAAAACCCTCTAGTTCTCCTTTTTTCACTTTATTTTGAATCACTTCCGTATATTTCTTTTCAGTAAATCCAGGTGATGTTTTTTCTATAAGTTCTTTAACATTTGATTCCAAAGTTTGTCTAGCAGCACCACCACGATTAATAATTGGTCTAACATCTGGCACTTGATCAAGATCATGTAATTTTAAAATTAAATTAAGAGAACCTAAACCAACCTTTCCCTGGTTTGCACTCGCACCTTTTACTTCACCTTGAAATCCAGTGGTAGCCTTTGGTCCATCAAAACTTCTAAATTGAATCTCAACATTAGGTTTAAACTTCATATAAAGATCCGCACCAACTATACCTTTCCTATTAAAATTCTCAAAGGTATGATCTCTTGCAGTTTTTGGATCTACATTTTTAGTTGATAGTTTTGCATTTTCAGTAATTTTTTTAAGAGATACTCCAAACATTATTGGACCTTGACCCTCACCAATTAATCTATGCATCATACATTGATTCAATCCTTTCAAAGTATTCTCTTCATCCAAACACTTATGTTTATAATTTTTGGTAGTAACATAAATGTCTGCAGGAGACCACTTATTAATATCAATTCTCACTTTCTCCGCACTCTTAACTCTTTTAAAAGCATCCTCAATATATTTTACTTCTGCTCCACCTCTATGAAACTTGACTCCTTTATTTTTTAGTTCACTAAATTTTTCCCACAGTTCATTTGCACCTTTCACACATGATTCATGCCATTCATCACTTAAAGTTTTGATGTTTGCAATTGTATCATCAATATCATACATACTACTTGCAGATTTAATATTTTCTTCATTAAAATCTGAGGAGGTTATTTTACCTCCCTTCATAAAAGCAATAGCAGCATATACTGCTTGACCACACTCAAACTTTTTAGTTTCCGTAGCACCTGCGCCAGAACCACCCTTTTTTCCTTTAAAAATATACCTTATAACCGATTTTGAAGTCTCTTTAATTTGAATACCATCAAAAGTGGATTCTGGTATCTTACTAATAACAAAATCATAACTGCCAAAATTAACCTTGGCATCTTTACTATTAGGACCCTGCTTTAATCCAGATGCCTTTAAAGCATCCACCATATCCGATCTAGCAGAAACTCTATCATCAACATTAATTACAATTTTAGTCAATCTAGCAGTAGCATCTACTTTAGGTTCAGTTATTCCCAAATCTTGAGTAACTTTATTAACAGCAAGTAATACTTCAGAAAGAGTTGCCATTTTATTAATACTTTTTGAGTATTTAGAATGGAGTGTAAGGAAATCGAATCCTTATTGCTGGAATGCAAATCCAGAGTAATAACCGTTATACGAACACCCCAAGTATCAAACATTATAAAACCCCTCAACTAAAAAGTCAAGGGGCTAGAATGTCAACTTCCCGACTTATTTATCAGCGACCCATCTGTTTAGCATACCACTTCTCAAAGTCCTCTCTACGCTTATCACCTCTTGGTGGCATAGGAGTTCTTTCTCCACGAACAGGAGCAGATTTCTTTGCCTGCTCTCTCTCATACTTTTCAGGGTTGTTTCTTGCTGCTTGTGCTTCATTTACATAATCTTCTTGACGAAGTGCTTTACGACGCTTCTTCTCCATCTGTTTACGAGTAACAACTTCTCCTTGACCACGATTAGCATCAGGATCATAATTACTAGGAGGAGTATAGTTACTTCCAAAAGACTTAATGTTAGCCTTTACACGAGCAGTTTGTTGTTTATTACTGGTACGACGTGAATCCTCATCAAGTGCTATCTGAGTCATGATCTGAAGAGCTTCAGACTTTGTATAACCCTCTTCAATCAGAGAATCAAACATCTGATCAAAGTCTTCAAACTCTTCATTCTTCATCTTTTTCTTGAAGGCAAGAGCAACACCACGCTTATACTGCTTGTCTGCCTGGTCGTATTCACCACGTGCAACGTGGATGTCTTCCTTCTTCTTAACTGCTTCACGCTTACGGGCAACTTTCTCAGCAGGATAAGGCTTCATACCCTCTTCAACTTTCTCTTTCTTCTTACCCATTGCCTTACCAATGGCCTTACGACGCTTCATCAGATACTCGTCTGAAGAATCCTCGTCACCATCATTGTCTACATCACCATCTTCCTTACCTACGGGGTCAAGCTTCTTCTCATAGATGGATCTGTAAGCATCACCCCAACCCTTACGGATTTGTGATACTTCTTCAAAATGTGGGTTCTTCTGACCCTTCACCTTTGCCATTTCCTTACGAGCCTTCTCGTTATTCTCCTGCCTCTTCTTCATATCTGTCTCAAGATATGAAGAATCTTTACCTTCAGTCATTCTCTTAGCAACTTTAGAAGCTCCAGAAGCAACTCTCTCAGCTGCCTTACGAATCATTCCTTTCAGTCCAGACTTAACTTGAGCCTTAGCCTCAGAAGCCTTTCTAGAAGTTTGTGCTGAAACATTCTTAGCGGTTTGAGATGTTCTTCTAGCTTTATCATCAGCTGCTTGTTTAGCCTTTCTGTAAGCTCCGTATGCCTTAACAGCTCCAGTAGATGCTTTCATCTTTGCCGTATCAAGGGCACCCTTGATAGCACCCTTAACCCTATCAATCTTTTCTTGCCTCTTCTGTTGTTTTCTATACTTATTCTGACCTTTCATCATAGCGGTCATATAAGAACTAGCTTCAACAATCACATCCTCAAGAATGATCTCCGATTCAAACAATGAATATCCTTCTTCAAAAAGTTCCTGAAGTGCTTCCTCTGCAATATCAGATAATTCTCTTTCACTAATCAGTGAGAGATCCATGTCTGTAACTTCATCATGAAATGAATTCAGAGTTTCTTTTACATCGTTGTCATAGACAGCACTATAGGCTTCAAGAATACCACGAAGATCTGCAGACATTTTCTTACTACACGATTACCTTTTCTTATTTATACAATCTCTTCTCTCCCAGTCATTCAAATCATATATTACAACTTGCCACCAACAACACCAGAATTTACAACTCTAGTGTATAGATGAAGTGTACCCTCTTCCAAACACTTGAGATGCCAACGAGAAACATTTAATACTGATTCATATGTTGGTCCAGTAATAAAATGTTGACCAAGAGGTTCCTTCAAAATAGATGTATAAAGACCAAATCTTGTCTTCTTGATATAGAAAATATCATCAATCCACTCAACATCATCAGGAATATTTTTTTCTACTGTACCACCAAAAGAATCAGATAGTTTTGGTTTTCGTTTATTTTCAGGTTCAGCACTCATCAGAATTTACCGTATCATTTTTTTTATTAAATCCAAATGGACCAATCTTATCTTCAGATTTTTGTTTCATCGCAACACCGGCAAGAGATTCCATAACTTTCAAAATTTCTTCGGCTTTAGCATTTTCACCTAATTCTTTGGCAACATACCAATACTTAGGCCAAAACTCCTCTCCTGCTTTTTGATAATCTTCTACTGTAATCTCAAATTTCATTTTCCTACTCCATAATCAGGTGCATTTGATTCAAGATCTTTAATTGTTTCATTAAAATCACTGATAATTTCAGTTCTTTCTTTAGAAGTTTTCCAGAAATAAGATTCCTGATCTCCAAGTCCCATTCTATCATACCCATTCTCAACCTGATAGTATTTGGTTGAAACTTTGAAGTCTGGGGTCTTAGGCTCTGGTGGTGTCAAACTATTATCATAAATCCTAGTTCTATTATTAGGATACAGACAATACTGACCGTTCACAAGTTCAATTAGATTATGAGACTTGTGTTCCGCAGGATTCTCTGATGTTGCATAATCTATAACATCAGGATCTTGATGATAATTATCTAGAGTACAGATATAAGTTCCACGCATAGTTCCATGATCTCTGGTATAAACTTCATAATCCATAGATCCAATGAATTGCTTTTGAACAGCAACTACACCATAATCCATACAGTTCCAGAACTGAAGATTATGTAAACTCATATCAGGATCAGGTGTTTCTGGGTCTGACAAAAATGCACTGATAGGTAATTTATCATACATTGCACCATACTCAGGAAGATATGTTTCAAAATAAAACGCTCTTCCAGGAATAGACTTTGCAGAAACCCAAACTCCTTTCACAAACTCACCGTGACCACTTTGATGGTCAGTTAGATATTCCTTCCTTACCCAGACTTCAACAGAAGGTAAGTTACAAACAAGTGCTGCCATTAGTCCTCTTTGAGAATTTCTTCAAGTTGATTATCGATACTAACAATTCCTTCACGAATTTGAACAACTCTTTCCGGAACACAAGTTACATCGTATGTATATCCCTTTGTGTCTTGAAATAATGATTCACGAATTGCAGCTGCCTGATATACAGACATTTCTAGTGTTACTTTTTTAGTCATAAGTTTGCCTGATTGTTTTAATAAAGTGTCTAACATAAATTGTTAGAGCAGCAAAGATGGAAGAAAGTATTCCAGTACAAAGTGCTTCCATCCATATTGGTCCATAATGTGTAGGAACTATGATAATATCTGCAATGAATGTGGTGAAGAAAGTAAATGTAATATTACTTTTCCAATTAGAATATGATTCGGGAAGAAATGATGTCCCAAATACCCCGATGGCACCAATCAATCCAGTTTTTGATGCAACTGTGATGTGGTAGATACTAATGCCGCCGCCCATACAAAAAATACAAGCCCAAAAAGATTGAAGAAATTTAATACCAACGAGTTTAATTCTTATCACACATCACCCTCTTTACGGTTTTCAGAATAGTGGACATCAAAGTTACCACCAGGATAACGTGATACTAGTTTCTCAACATTCATCTCCATCCTTAGTAATTAGAATGTTTTCAAGATATTTGTCGATGCGTGGTGATACCCATGGTGTTTTGACCAAACAAAACCAGTAATGATTAGATGATTCATTAGAAAAATTTTTGTTATCAGCAGATAAAATCCACATTGTAAAATATTCTCCCTTGTCATTAGCAGATGGTTCTACACGGTTATCTAAATAACCCACCATTTCAACTGGAGCACCATTGCCGGTGCCGTCTTTGTATCTTTCAATATTCTCTCTCACAAGAAGTGGAAGTTGTGAAACATCCAGGTCTTTGAGATAATACTTTTTAATCACAGGTCTCCCTCTTTACGGACTTCGGAGTTCTTTACAGAAAACTCACCACCAGGATAACGAGACCTCAGTTTCTCAACATTCATCTCCATAATCTCATCAATAGATGTATTAAGACCAATACATGCTTGTGCAACATACCACATGATGTCACCCAGTTCACGTTTCAGATGAAATAGGTTCTCTTCATTAACAGGTTTGCCTTGAAAGATAATCTTCTTGACAACTTCAGTAAACTCACCTGCTTCGGCAGACATACCTACAGATGCAGTAAGAAGTCGCTCGGCAGGAAACTCTTCACCTTCGAGTTCTTCAAGACGATAGATAAACGCTTCGTGGTCTTTTGACGGTTGCGACGTGACCGCATCGACAAATTCAACATACTTTTGGGTGTCAACGTTGCTCATAGGTCTAGTGGTTCTTGTTGTGTGTTTGGTAGTTTTTGTTGAATGGGGATTTCTTGTCCCCCAATTGTAATAGTTGGAAGTTGATTTTGTGGAAATGGTTCCAAATCAATTGTTTGATAGTCTGGTTTGAACTGATAGTAATGTCCATCCCATCTAGCATTTCTCATGCCGACAAGATTAGTAGCATCTCTGAGAGAACCACAGTCAGCAATTTTTTCACCAAGTGGGTTGAATACAGAATACATTAGAACTTGAATCCTTCAAATGATTTCTTGGGTTTTTGGTCTTCATAAGTATACTCTTCCTCCTTCTTATTGTCAAGAAGATCTTCTTGAGCGGACTGTTCACAATCATACAATCTCATTTTTGCTCGATCAATACCGATCACAAATCTTTTATATGTTGTGGGATCATTGTAACGATTCTTCAATTGTTTTACAAGTATCTGTCCCAAGGACTCGAGCTCATCAGTCGAAATAAGGGCAAACATAAGATCAGCAGTAGCAGGGAGACCAAAGGACTCACTAGTGTCAGTAAGGTCAACATCAGAGTTACCAAAACCAGAACGAGTGGTCTGGGTGGCAGATACGATAGGGACTTGAAACTCGACAGCCAGGCCTCTAAGTTCTTCAGCAATAGCTTTAATATAGCTATATGAATTGACAGTGCTGTTTCCCCTATACCTGCTGGAAGCACAAATATTAAGGTAATCAATGAAAATAATATCAGGTCTAAATGACTTCTTAAGTGCAAGTTCATTGAGAAGTGACTTAAAGTGTCCACTGTGTGCAGATGCTGTTGGGTATTCTTTGATAATTAGAGTTCCTTGAGTTTTCTTAGCTAAGTTATTAACCTTAGTCTCAAAAACTTGTTTGGGAAGTTCTGATATCTCTTGAATATTCACATTCAAGAGATTAGCGTCAATACGTTCAGCAATCTTTTCCTCTGCCATCTCCATAGTAATATAGAGAACATTTTTCCCTTGCATCAATACAGATGATGCAACATGACACATGAAAAGAGATTTACCTACACCAGTTCCAGCAAGAGCGATATTCAATGTCTTATTTGGAAGTCCACCTTTTGTGATCTTATTAAAGTAGTCTAGATCAAATTCAACTCTCTCTTCTTTGGTAGTATATACTCGGAATCGATTTTCATAGTCTTCAAGATAATCATGACCAACATGATTATCAAAACCAACAGCAAGAGCATCTGAAAGAATAGATGGAATAGAGTCGGGAGTTTTTTCTTTTACATTACCATCAGCGATTGAAATTGATTCGAGAAGAGCAATATAGATTGCTCTATCTCTACACCACTTTTCAGTTGTATCAACCAACCACTCAAATTCTACTGGTTGATCATCAAGATTATCAATAAGATGACAAAGTTCTTTGAATGAAGTTTCATTAATATCCTTTCTCTTTTCAATCTCAATAGATAAAATTTCTTTTGTGGGAACTTCATTGTATTGAGATACAAAATCAAAAATTTCTTCGTAGACAATCTTTTGATTGTAATCCTGAAAATATTCACTCTTCAAAAAGGGAATAACTTTACGAAGATATTCCTCATTGTGTAAAAGATTCTTAAGAACAAGAAACTCGATTTTATCCATAGTGAATATAAGTGCTCATGATGTACTTGGTTTTATTTTTTGGTGGTAGTCCAGAATGTGGATATTCCCAAGTGGGTGGAAATACAACAACTCTACCTTCTTTAGGAGTGACCTCAAACCTATCGGTAAACTTTGTTAATCCATCATTATCGTTGAGATAGAAAAGGAAAGCAACGACTCTTCTAGCTGATGCGTGATCTATAACATCAACATGTTCATCAAATCTCTCCTCTCCACCAACATTATACCTTTTGATACGAAATTCTTCCAAAAACTTTAATTTTGGAAGATATTTACTCTTGGTATCATCAATATATTTCTGATATACATTTCTAACATAAGGTATTAATGATTTAACTACCTCTGGGTGATGATTATTAATATTGAGTTGTGTGAAACAGGGCTTATAATCTTCATTTACAAACTCTTGATTCTCACTCTTATCAATCAATTCAATCAAATAATGACATACTTCTTTAGAAAGTAAACTATCATACACCTGAACCATAACTAAACTCCTCTCTCGCAATTTGATCCAGTTTCTCCATCACTTCTGGTGTGAAATATTGTTCTGGATCTTTCATAATAGCCTTGGCGTAAATTTTCTTTCCGTCTCCAAGATCATATCGTCCGGCAACATTTTTCCACATCCCACCGAGTTCACCAAGTTCCAAGAGACCATAATATTTGTCAAGTCCTCGTTCATCATAGAAAAGACGAATAGTAACCTCTTTATTCTCCTTACTTAAACGTGACTTAGCAGTCTTTGCCTTGATAAGATTTCCAATAACTTCCGTTCCATCTTTCTCCTTTTTCTTAGACAAATAGATAATTGTAGACGCAGCATATTTGAGACCACTACCTCCACCCATTTCTTTCGTAGGAACATAAGAACCGATAACATCATAGGTATGATTGGTTACAATCATTGGAATGTTTGCCTGACCCAACTTCAGAGTTAACATCCTAAAAGCACCTTTGACTAGTTGAGATTTAGTCATGTCACGAACTTGTTTGTCATTCAGTGCGTCAGTAATTTCTTTCTCTGTAGAGAGCATCCCTAAAGAGTCTAACACAAACATACAAGGTTTACGTTCATCTTCAGGTTTTTTTAAGTATATATCTACAGCCTTGAGTGCTTTACTACGAAACTCTTCAATCGTCACAACGTTGACAACAACAACTCGATTCAAATCAACACCACGATTTTCTAGGAGTGACTTATTGACAGCTGCCTCAGTATCAAAATACAAGCAATATCCATCAGGATTAGAGTCCAGAAAATTCTTAACCACTGCGAGGCTAAAAAAAGTTTTTCCAGTACTAGACTCACCAGCAATGGCAGTAATCTTATTCCCAGATACACCGCCAAATATACTACCTGAAACAAGTCCGTTAAAAATGTACGAACCTGTGTCCACATAAGTTTCGGTTTCGTCAATATCTGATGCAAGTTTTGTGTAGTCATCGCCTATTTCTTTTACGATATCTTGTAAAAAGTCCATCATCCAAAAAATAATTCTAAGTTTACAGTTTTTTCAACGTTCCACCCAATAGAATCAAGAATAGTCTTGACTGGTTCTAAGAATGCCTTTTCAAATTGTAGTTCGTAATCAATGTATTTGTCAAGACCAGTTTCAACAGGAAAGTCTGAGATGAAAGAAATCACATTCTCTCTGATAGGGTTAGCTTTTTTCAGGTAAACAAACTTAATCTTTTCACCATTGTTGATGAAAGAATATTTGTTTTGAAGATTCTTTTCTCTAATATAATGATTGAAAAGAAGAGCACCTCTAGCATGAATCGGTGTTCCTTTTATATAAATTGAAGAGTGAGACTTATACTTATTTACATCAGAAACCATTCGAGGAAATGCAATTTCTTCCGGAGAAAGGTTTTTGAATTTTGTTCTACAATTTTCAATAAAATCAATCAAATCATCTTCAGTCGCTTTCATCATAAGTTTGAGAGCGTCTTTAATCATTGACCTACATGGAGCTGGAGTAGAAGACTTTACAGCTTCTATACCCATAATCTTAAGTTTAGGATCTTCATATCTAACTCCCTCACTATCCCAAACATTAAGAATGTATCGTTTCTTTGCTGTCCAGATTCCACGGTCTGCAATGTTCTCCCGTTTCATCTGCATCTTCTGATCATATGCATTTACATACGACGCAAGATTTTGATAAGAGGAATCGATGAACGGTTCCAACTTGTCCTTACAGATCTGGTCAATGATCGTAACAATCTTATTCTTATCGTCAAGCTTATTACTAAAAAATTTATTAACAAGAGGTCCAAAATTAAGATAGATTGAATCAGTGTCAGATGCAATGACATAATCAATCCCCTCCGTTTGTAATAGATTATTTAGATAACCATTCATACGGTTTTCAATCCACCGAATAGATACCTGACCACTCAGTGTGATAGCTTCTGCATTTGCAAGTTTGTAATATCTGAAGTACTGATTACCAACGGCACCATAAGCTGAGTTCAGTGTAATCTTTCTAACCATTTGAAAGTTATTGAACTTTGCAATATCTTTCACAGTCTGATCACGAAGTTTCAGAAGTTGTGTATCAGTCAATTTAGAATAGTCCTTATCTGATACCACTATCTCCTTTTGTGCACCTTCTCCTGCACCTCCGATTAAATACCCAATAACAACCTCCGGCACACAGCATCTCTCATTAAATTATACCACATTTTTCTTATTAAATGAAGGACGATTATTGTTCTGTGTTACATAATCCGCCCACACAACATTCTCCGGACAATAATCACCACTACTATCCAATCTTTCAAGTGTCATACCTTCTGGTGGTTCACCCATATCCTCATAAAAGTTTATAAAGGTTCTCCACCTATCACAAACTTTTATACCTTTTGCCCCATACTTATGATAACCAACACTATTGGGGTTATGGCATCTCATTACCATAGAGTTCCACCTACCATAAAGTTTTGTTTTAGTATGTTGATGGTTTCTTTCTTTTCTAGCACAACCACAGGATATAGTTGTTCCATTTTTTAACTTCTCCCTCCTTACAGATTTCTCATTTCCACAGGAACATTCACACAACCAATATGTGCGTCTCCCTCTCCTTTCAACAGAAAGAGCAGTAAGCCTACCAAATGTTTGTCCGGTCAAATCTTCTAACATAATACCCCCAATAAAGTATTATTTATATTATATGATATTTTATAGGGGAGGTGTTTACTTAAGACCCCTTCTCTTCATCTCCGATTCAATATCAACTAGTTTCTGTTTACTCTTCAACATCTCCTTCTTAAAGGCCTTACGTTCAGCATACATCTTCTCCATCAATTCAGGTAGAAATCCCCTTTCATCCTTTCTATACATTGCACCATTAGCACAAACCGCATAGTCCTTATACATCTCAAATGTAACTTCTTCATTAAGAAGTTTATCCACACTCACACTTGGATGTTTCTCATCCAAAAGTGTTTCTGGTGAGATATTGTATTGCATGATTAAGTGAGGATATAGGGAGTTAAGGTCAAAAGAAACCACATAATCATAAAGACCTGGTTTAGGTTCTTTGACATAAGCTCCAGCAAACTTAGAATCTTTCTCACTTCTATCCTTTGGGGGAACTACAATTTTCTTCTTTTTCAAATAATTGTAGATAATGGTATCCCACAATCTAACCTGAAACATCACATCAGTGTAGTTGACTTTACCATCATATGCCATTGTGATAGCAAGTTCAATCAATCTCAACTTGTCTTCCAGTCGATCAACAAGTTCCACGTCAATAATGTTGTAATCTACAAACTTCTTCCAGTTCCCGTTATAGAAGTCTTTGAAAGTATCAAACTCGGAGTGATCCAACTTCTTCTGACCGAGTTCAATATTAGCAATATAGTCTAGTCGATAACTCTCTTGATTTGTATAAGTAAACTTCTTATACAACTCCAGGTAATCTAGAGTAGTTGTGCCAGCAATATCATAAACATTAAACTTTCTACCCGAGATATAGATCTCTTCATGACTTACCAGTCCCCATGGTGAAAGAAGTTTAAGTTTCTTCTGTCCCATAATTCTGTCAATACGGCCACAAAGATATGGAATATCATAAAGACGACAATTCCAACCAGTCACAACCTCAGGGGGATTTTTATTCCAATGATAGATGAAAGAATTAAGCATATCAACTTCATCATCATAATGATAATAAGTTACATTATCCTGAGTAGGAGTATAAGGTTTTCTTCCCCAGGTCTTAATTTTTTTAGTGGCATAATCCTGCATGGAGATAGTGAGCATCTCCTCTGAACAAGAATCCGGATCAGGAAATCCTTGTTCAGATTTGACCTCAATATCAATGGTCACAAGATTGATTTTTTTAATATCAAACTTGATCTCATTTTCAGGATACTTATCAGAAATGTATTGGTAGATGTACCTTTCATTACCATAGATTTTGAATCCATCTACATCTTCATACTTCTTATAAAACTCCCTACAATCCTTCACTGTACCTGGTTGAATAGGTTCTACATTCTCACCATCAAGAGTTTTCCATCCAGTTTCTTTATTTGATTTCACATAAAGAGTTGGTTGAAATTCCTCTTTGAAGATGACGCTTTTCCCATTTTCATATCCACGGACCAAAAAGTTGTTACCAACCATCTGGACATTCGTATAATAACGCATTATTCAACTAGGCTTTCATACTTGTCTTTAAGTTTACCGTTTGGATCTGCAATCGTCAAGATCTTATCCGAATGAATCATGAATGTGTTTTGAGTTGAATAATCAACCATCCAAGGAGAAAGAGAAAGATCGGATTGATTTAAAATGAAGGGTTCTATCAATTTACAATCAGGTTCTCCGAGATCAGTTGATACTTCTTCAATCTGTGTTATCAGAATCTGATTGTTCGTCAACACTAGAAGTTTTAGATTTTTCATATTTTTCCAATCCTTTTACATATGTTTCTTTAAGTTTTTCAATTGGTTCGACCATACCAATAACCCAATCAGATACTACAGGGATATATTGATCTTGGCTGAGAGGAGCCCATGGAATCAATTGCATCTTAAGTGAATTTTTACTTACACTTTCAGATGGGATATCTCCAAAGAGCTTTACTCTACATGGAAATCCAAAGAAATAACCAACTACTTTATCTTCCCCGTCAGTTCCAGGAACTGTCATTTCTTTAACATCAGCAATAACGTCTTCACCAGACTTAAGCATTACAAGTCTAATAGTCATTCTCCCAATTTCTCCTTATTAAGTCTTACAACTTCATGATAGATTTCCAGAGCTTTCAAAGTCTCAGGTGTTTCTACCCAAGACCACTCTTCAGTTCTTCCTTTTTTATCAATTTTCTCAAATTTTTTATTAGTCATTTTTTATAGAAATTCGTCAACTACATTATACCACAAATACACCATTCTTTTCAAGAAACTTAAGAGTATCTTTTAAACTACCAATGTGAGCATATCCTATTGAAATTTGTGGATATTCAGCGTTCTCACCAAATTCAGACTCAAATGATTTTTGGCTGAAATGGTTATTCAACTTGTATTCTAGAATCTTTGAATTTAAAGATTCAAAAAGACTTTTAGCCCTTTCCGATTCTTGATTCCCATTTGTGTATATCACTACTTTCATAGTCTCAGTCTCTTTGTCTCCAGTCATCAGGTTTATCTTGTTTAAACCACTCTACAATTTCGTCAGCACCATGAAATCCGTTTGTATGATTTGAAGGATCAGGATCACCTAATCCCATTTTATTCAAAAAATCATCCATACTACCTTCCTCAATTCCAGATGCTTGGCGTCTTGCTTTATTTAACATCTCACGAGCAGAAGTATTAGCTTTTGATAACTTTTCCGCCCATATCATATCATCTAATTTTACCTCTTCCCTATTTACAATACACTTACAAATGAACTCCAACCGTAGTCTGTATTGGGTTGATAACATAGAATGTCTAATCACATCTGTGATATTTAGGGAAAAAAATAAGGAGATTCCTGGATTTTGCCAGGATCTCCTATGCGGCGACGATACCTAATATTTATAGGTAATCTTTTCTTTGATGATGTTCTGGAACGACTTTACCGAGTGTAATACTCAGTAACCCATCCTCAAAAGTAACTGATCTAACTTCCGTTTCATCTGAGAGTGTCCAAGATCTGGTGAAAGGTCTCTGAGCCACTCCTCGGTGGACGTATTCTGTTCCTGTTTCTTTATCCTCTTTTTGTCCTTCGACAAAGAGTTTACCATCTTGTGTGTAGACATTGACTTCTGCTTTTCTGAATCCTGCTAATGCAAGTTCTAATCTCGATTCTGTGTTGCTGATCGTAACTAGATTGTATGGTGGATAATTACTTGTTGTTTCATGCAAAGTTGTAATACGATCAAAGTAATCTTCCATACCAATGCTGTTTCTATTTATGAGGTCTAGAAACTGATTCAAATTTGCGGCATTATACTTCATAAGGTTGGTCATTTTACTTCTCCTTCTTGAGCGAGATTTGATTGTGTGGACCCCGAAGGCATCCAATACTAATTATACACGATACAAAAAAAGATGATGTAGTAATAACCACACCATCTTATATGGGTTTCCGACTTTTGAAGCGACCGCACGAAAGATCGCAAATTTATTTATTCATCTTCCTGAGCCTTACCTTTCTTACCAATATTATACTTCTGTTGCAGATTCCACTCATTCTTATCTCTGTAAGGAAGAACTTTAATCTGATTTAATGGTGCAATATCAAGAATTAAATCTTCCTTTACAACTTGAATCAAACCCCAGTCAACAAGAAGTCTGGTAATACGGTTTCTTCTCTGAACATCATTCACTGTAAGATTTGCATACTTACCATCAAGTGCAAACAGTTCTTTGAAGTGAACAATATAATACTTACCTTGTTTATGAAGGATATGACAAGATTGATAGAGTTTCTTTTCCTTACGAGAAGCTACACCAATTCTTGTAAGTGTTTCACGGACCTTAAGAAAATCATCAGGTTCATTTAACCTAACCTCAACCATTTTCTCTTGAGACCAATTAACCTGAGGTTCAACAGTTTGATTCATTTTTTTCCACCAGTGTCAAGTCGTTTCTTTATAAATTCAATTTGTTCATGAGATAAAATTTTCATTACCTGAGATGCTTTTTCATTACTATAACCATAGTAACTCTTTACATATTCAAGATCTGTGATCTTATCCTTTCGAATCCAAGGAGAGAACCTTTTCTTCTTTCTCAGAATATTTATATAAAAATTATATTGTATATCTTTATCTAAGAAATGATACTTATTCATTTCATTAGCGAAGAGAATACAGTCAAGATGACCTGACAGGCATTTATTTACAATAAAAGGAGGATAATCCTTCTTGAGAGATGGATCCTCCTCCAAAAGATTTTTCTTTGTAAAATTAATTGAGTTTAACCAATCCTTAAGTTCCATATCAAAGAATCAACTTTTTATTAGGTGTTGCAATTGGAGAAAAAATCTTTTCATAATTCTCCACTACATCATCTCTGGCATCACATTGATAAACAATAAATTGTTTGTCAATTGTCAATGTTGTCTTATCTTTTTGAAGAATAGACCAGGGCCCAAAACCAACTTGTCCAGATGCATTAGGAATTGCTACAAGTGGGTTCTCAATCTCAATAGTGTTTTCATCTTCATTGATGAGGGTAAAGATAACTTCTTCACCCGTGTTCATACGAAATACTTTAACGTTCATTTTAATAAATCATTTAAAATTACATTCAACCATAATTTCCGTCAACGCCGCCAGAAGATTAATTTCTTGATCTGCGACGAACGCAATTTGATACTGATACTTAGCAATAATAAGGACAGCAGCAGCAATACCAGGGCCGTCCAGGGCATTATAACAACCATCGTAAATGCGGCGAAGAAGTAAAGAAGGATCATTATCCAAGTTATTAACGACCCACTTCCGTACTTCAGAAAAGTTTTTTTCTTTGAGGTTTTTAAAGAGATCATCTGTTTTTACATCACTAAAGGTTGCTAGAATTCCAGTGTCAATTTTACCACTAACAGAATATCTTTGACACTCGTTAAGAACACGTCTCCAATCTGGGAAGTGTTTATTGATAAGTTCTACAAGAACTTTTGGATCATATTCCACACTCTCCGTCTCAAGTATAGACCGGAGACGGTTGAAAAACTTCGCTGCAAGTTCTTGTCGTTCCTTTCCTTTGAGGGAGAAGTCAATGACGGCACAACGAGAGTGGAGAGGTTCAATGATTTTGTTTTTGTAGTTACATGTAAAGACGAATCTACAATTACCAACAAATTCCTCTGTAAACGCCCTAAGGGCGAGTTGTACATCCGGGGTTGTGTTATCTGCCTCATCAATGATGATGACTTTGTGTTTAGCATCTGATGAAAGTGATACGGTCGAAGCGAAGTTCTTCGCATTGTTTCTGACAGTATCGATGAATCTACCCTCGTCGGATCCATTAATGACATAAACATCTACTCCAAGTTCATTACAAAGTGCTTTAGCTACGGTAGTTTTACCACATCCAGGAGGACCGGATAAGAGGAGATTTGGGACCTCTCCTTGTGTTAGGAAGTCCTTGAAGGTCTTTTTAATACCCTCTGGAAGGATACATTCTTCAATTGTTTGTGGGCGATAAGATTCACACCAGACGAAATGTTTTCTATCAATAGGAGACATGTTATAATAAATAAAAGGGTCTGTAAGTTTCAATAATGATTATATACAAAATAACCAATGAAATCAATGGTAATTTTTATATTGGAAAAACTACAAAAACTATTGAAGAGAGGTTTAGAAATCATCTCTACGAGTCATCATACAAAAGAAGTAACACTCCCTTATACAAGGCAATTAGGAAATATGGGAAAAATAATTTTACCATAAAAATTGTAGAATGTGAAGTTCCCGTATTAGAACTTGATGATAGAGAAAAGTATTGGATTGAAAAACTACAACCTCATTACAATCTAACTAAAGGTGGAGAGGGAGGAGATACATCAAACTCCCCAAACTTTATTCAATCAATGAAAGAATATCATAAAAGAAAACCAAGAGAAGAATATGCAACATATGGAATGTTGGGGAAAACTCAACCTAAATCATCAAGAGAAAAAGTTTCAAAGGCCAACTCGTATCCAGTAGTATGTGAAGGAAAAGAGTTTCAATCAATAAAAAAAGCAGAAGAATACTACAGAGCCTTAGGAACACCAAAATCTGTAAGGAAAAGAATTGATAGTCCCAAACATAAAGATTGGTATAGAATTAGACCTAAAAGAGTTATACACAGATAATTCATTACGACTCATCAATTTTCCTCAATTCAAAAGAACCGTCTTTACAGTCAATCCATTCTAACACATCTCCTTCTTTCCATCCAGTTTCTTGGAGAATTTCTTCTGTGAATGTCAATACTCCATCATCATCAATAGTCAATGTTGTTTTCATACCCATTCAGGTTTACGGTTAGGTAATCGAAGGTAATTATCCTTTACCCAAGGTTTAGATGCAATATACATCTTATACTTTGTATAGATATCAACAGTTTCATTATACTTGAACTCATCAGGTCCTGCAAACACAAAGGGTTTAGGACCCTTACCACTACGTCCTGTGGGATCTCCAGTTGGGAGAATGGTCTTAGCATGAAGTAGAGTACCTTCACAGGTATGAACCTTACCATACCTCAACGTATACTCCTTACAAAGGGCCAATCCATGAGACAAGAGCCACTGCCAGTTCATCACAAAATCATTTGCCCATATGGTACAGGGATGATTCCTAAAAGACCCTTTATCCGTCTTGTAGGGGGTTCCATCGACCTTAGGGAGGGTTCCAAACCCATGACCCCATTTCTCAGAACACACAATGGCAAGCATCTGACAGGTCTCTAAAGGCATCTTAACGATGTGTTTGTCAGGAAGAACCCTTGCAGATTCCCAAGGGTCCGGAGAAGTAATAAAAATATTCAAAATATTCATCCCAAAGGTCTCTTAAAAGTTTCAGAAACTAAATCAGTTGCACCCATGGCCTCGTACATATAAGTTGCACCAGACCTTGGATTTGTATGTTCACCACATGTAAACACATCACAGACTGCCATACCATTCTCAGGCCATGTGTGGATTGAGATGTGAGACTCTGCGAGAAGAGCAACAGCAGTAACTCCTTGAGGTTGAAATTTGTGAGATTGAATACCTAGAAGTGTACTCTCAGATAATGAGGCAGCATTTGTAAGGACATTACGAATATGTGCCTCATCATCCAATAACTCAAAAGGACAACCCTTTAATGTGAAGAGTATATGTTTCATCACCCAAAAGTAGAATCTGGTTCAAGAGCGATATAATAACAAAGATCGTGATTCTGACTCGTAAACCTAGAAAGAAGTTTGGAGGAAACTACAACATCATAGGTTCCAGGAAGGATCTTCAAATTCTCCTCTTTGAAATTAAATACAAAGTCGGAATCAGTTTCACCAACTTCGATATCAAATTTGTGAGAGGTATCGTTCTTCTTATCACGAACAACCAGTTTTACAATACCATCTTCACCAATAACAGAAATATCTGGAAGTTGATAAACAGAAGATGCTTTCTTAAGTTTCTCAAGTTGTTGACTTGTGATTACGAAACTCACATCTTCAGTGGGAAGTGAAATTTCTTTTTCAGGAGGAGAAACAATTACTGTAGGATCTGCAAAGAAGTACTTGGATCTCATCTTTCCTTCTTTGATGAGAACATACTCATTATTTGTAAAATCAAGATCTGGATTTGAGTGGAGGCTCAGACCATTCAAAAATTGATTGAGATCATAGATACCAAAATCTTTAGGAATATCTTCCGTAATTGTTGCTTCTGCAAGAATATTCTTCATAACAGAAATAGATCTCAGTTTGTTACCTTCTTTGAAAAGAATCGATTGATTGATCGAAGAAAAGTTTTTGAGAAAATTGACAGTAGTTTCAGACAGTTTCATGTTCATTGGTTGTAAGTTTCACGTTGTGCATTGCGATCGTTGAAATTCATGAGAAGAACTGCATAATGCATAACCTTCATGATGTCCATACGAGCAGTACCTTTTTTATCATATCGAGAAGCATACTTCAGAATGTTAGATCTACAGAATGCTTCACCATCACCACATGCCTCAATCAAATCCAGTGTTTGGATTTTATCATCACCAGCAGAATAGTGCTGACTGTAAGTTCCTCGAATATATTCAAGGAGTTCTTTTACAATCTCTTCTTCATTATACTTCCAGTGATTTGGAGGATTTAATTCTTCATTAACATAATTATTTTCGTTCATTGCATTTCCAATAATTTGTAAGTAATCATCACCACTACCATAAATTTCATCGTGGGTTTTCCAGTAATTGTCCCAGAATTCACTTTGACAATTTGATTCAGAGTTTTTCATATTAGATTATATCAAGAGAAGTTTTCAGAGTCAAGAGATCCTTTTTCAGAAGGCATTTGGAACTCAGAATCTACTTTATCATAAAGTTCCATAAAAACTTGTTTGGTTTCATCATCAAAACGATTCAGACATACCTGAATTGCTTTTGCTTTATCACCAAAAATTTCAAATGCTTTGATGATATGAACCAAACGACGAGTACTGATAATCTCGTCAATACCACCATCATAGAAGGTTTTACGAATAATGTCACCCCAATCTACAAGACGAGTGATGAAATTATCATCATTAACACCAAGAGACTCAGCAACCTTCATCAGAATCTTTGATTCATTGGCAGGAGTAGGATACTCTTGCTCAAAAGTTACAGGGAATCGTTCTAGGAATGCTTCATTGAGAACGTTGGTTCCAATAAATCGTCCATCATCTGAACCCTTACCCTTAGTGTTTGCTGTGGCAATAACGTTGAAACCATCTTTAGGTTGAACGAACTTACCAATCTTTTTCAAGAAGACTCCCTTACCTTCAAGAATAGATTGAAGACACAGAATCTTATTAGATGCCAAGTCAATCTCATCTAGAAGCAACACAGCTCCCCGATCAAGTGCCTCAATGACAGGACCATTGTGCCATACAGTTTCACCATTAACAAGACGAAAACCACCAATAAGATCATCCTCATCAGTTTCGATCGTGATGTTAACACGGATCAATTCCCTCTTGAGTTGTGCACATGACTGTTCAACCAGGAACGTTTTACCGTTTCCAGAAAGTCCTGTAATGAACGCAGGATAGAAAAGATTGGACTGAATAATCTTTTTAATATCACCGAAATTACCAAACTTGACGAAGGTATCATCTTTTTCTGGGATAAGGTTTTGTTCGATTGCAGGTGTTACTGCAGGAGAATTATAAGATACTTCCAATTCCTGAACTGATTCTTTTGTTACTTCAAGATTCCATTTACCACGACCGATTTTATAATCAGTCAGTTTGTTAGTAACCGTTTGATAGTTACATCCATTCATTGCACACCAGGCACGAATGTCACCAGATGTAACGTTTTCCCCGTAAAGGTTTTGAAGTGAACTGACAATGTATTCAGAAGAGATAGACATGATGAAGTAGTGGTTTTGTCCTACGAGTATATTATAACCCACAGGAGGGAGGTCTCCCCACCTCCTGTGACACTTATCAAAGTGGTCAACAAATCAGATCGATGAACTGATTTAGAACCTTTTTGTTCATTGATTTAGATTTCAAGTTTTTGATGAAAGCTGACTTAATTTTTGATTTAGAAGCTCCATCTTCAACATCAAAATTCGTATCAGTATTCAAAGAAGAATTTAACATACCAAAGTAAGAAGTATATCCAGAAGTTTTAATGTTACAAAATTTTTCTTTTTTCATTTTTTTATATTTATCATCACTAATGGAAGATTCATACCTATGAATGAATTTACTAAATTCACTACTTGTAAGAATACGAATTCCAATAAAATTTACCTGTGGAAATTTCTCCCTCAAGTCTTTCAACAAAACTTCTGTAAATTTATAAAATTCATATTCAATCTGGTAAGTGTGTCCTGTTTTACGATTTCGAAGATAACTTCCAATTTTAGGATAATGATTTCCAATTTCCGTAACACCATTATAAGTATAGGGACTAAAAAATGGAACAGAATTAGCTTCTCCATCCGTCAAAATAACACATTGAACTTTTTGAACCTTATTCTTCTTTTGAAATTGAGGAATAATCTCATGAAGACAAATAATAGACTCATTCAAAGGAGTTCCACTTAGAGAATAATTTGAAGGAATGTCATAGTAACCCCTACATGAATTAGAGTAAGCCAATCTCCAAAAATAAAGCATCTGCTTTTCAAGTTCATTCTTTTTCACATCACTGGTGAAAAAATGAATAAGATTCATATCTCTACCGATGTTCAACTTATATTCACCAAACTCCTGATAGGTGATGTCTTGCCATTTTTTATTATACCTTGAGCAATTTTCGTCGATGTAATTATTAGTAAAGGCATAAACATCAAAGGGAATTTTTACTTTATTACAAAAAATAATCAGATTGTAGAGTTGTTTAACAGTATCAAGAAGAGTATTTGACATTGAACCAGACCAATCAAGAATAAAAATCAATCCATGATTTTTACCATCAGCAAGAGTAGTAACTCTCTTGAATAGGTCTTCATTATATTTGTAAGTATGGAGTTTAGAACAATCCAAAACACCAGTTCTTGCAGTTGTGGCTCGTGAATAAGAATCTGCAGACTTTTTAGATTCAAACTCTTTCACCAAGTAATTCACTTCTTTTTGTGCAGAAGACTTGAATTTTTTATAATCATTGTCAGCAATACTATAATCTGTAGGTTTAGGCCAAAGATATTCTTCATAATATGAATCCCAATATTCTTTGGAAGTTGTCTGATCAGTAAAGAAATCTTGCAATTCAGAATAAACTTTGTTATTAGAAATTACAATTTCTTCAAGATTTACTTTAGGAACTTCAAAATAAACCGAATCACTGGAACTCTCATTCCCGTTCAGTTCCTGAACTCCATCACTAAAAGTACTATCAGTTTCAACCTTTGGTTCTTCATTAGTATCATTAGAACTATCTACACTTGAACTACTATCACCACCACTACTTGATTCAAGATTTTCATCTTCTCTCTTTTCTGCCTCCTCAATCATTTCTTCATGAGTCATACCATCTTCACCTTTACCAGATTTCTGATTGGGAGTTTCAATATCTGAAACTTTCTGTTGTTCAGATTTACAGTACTTGTACAGAACCTCAGCTGCAAGAACTGCATCTGAAAAAGTCTCACATTCAGAAATCATGTTGACAATTTCCATCTCCTCACCTCTTTGGATAGGAATATCAACAAAGTTACCAATCTTGAACCAAAGATTTACACGATCTGCAAGATTCATTTTAGAAAGATCTTCTTCTTCAAGACCAAAGAAATCATCTTCAGAAAGTTCTTTATAACCTCTGTAAAAGGTTTTTGAGATACCAGAATACCGACGTTTCATCAGTTTCTCAATACGAGCATCTTCAGTCACATTGACAAACTGTTTAGGAATCTTACCCTCAAAAGACCAATCATTAGGAGTGTAAAGTGCATGACCAACTTCATGACCTACAAGCATATCGTAGACATCATTACTGGCTCGTTTCCACATAGGAAGAGTCAGAATACGACGTTCAACATCAAATTGAGCCGTCTCAACATTACGATTCTCTACAATCAGATCTTCTGTTGCAAGAAGTTTAGCCAGCTGGGACTTGATTTCGTAATTGATCGGCATGGGTAGTTTTCTCCGTTACCCATATAATACCAAACTTCAGATCCTGCTGGGAGTTACCAGTGACAGTTTTTCATGTGTCCACTTGAGAACCATCTTCTGTCACCATCCTTGAGAATCCTTTGACCTTTTCAAATTTTATTACATCATCAAACTTATCTTCAAGACCATTTTTATGAGAAATGACAAAGATGTTAGCATCTTTAATCACATATCTAATAATTTTTAAGAATTCTTCAGTTCCAAATCCATCAAGAGAAGAGTCAAAAACCTCATCCATAATCAAAAGATTTGTATTTACAGAATTTTTAAATCTTGCAATCTCTCTCCAAGTGAAAAGAAGAGCTAAATCAATTCTCATTTTCTCTCCTTCAGAAAAAGAAGAATATGAAAAGTCTTCATGAATTGGAGATTCAATTGTTTCATTAAACTCATCATCGAGTTTAAAATTGATATAAAAGTCCATTAACTGGAGATACTTGTTCACCGATTGATTAATCAGTGGAAGATACTTTTTGACGATTAGAGATTTTACTCCACCGTCTTTCAGAAGATTATAAGAAAAATCATAATATGAAATTTTTTCTTTTAAATCGGCAAGTTGTTGGTAAGTATCTTCCAACTTTTCTCTGAAAGACTCTAACTTCTCATGTTCAGAATTTCTATTTTCAAGTCTGTTGGCAGTAGTTTGAATTTCTGATTCCAGTCTCTTGATCTGTTTCTGACATCCAGAGATGTTAGTATTGTTTTGATTAACGTCATTAAGTAACTTTCGAATAACTCCTGAAATAGTATTAAATTTTGACTCTCTCAACTCCTCTTTTTCAATTGCTTCTTGAAGTTCTTGAAATCCCTTCTGCAATTCTTGTGCTTTATCTTGAGAGTCCTTGATTCTATTTACACGAAATGATTCTTCAATATCTTGATCACAGGTAGGACATACAGTATTCTCAGTAAAAAATTTGTGTTCTTTTACGATGTTACTAATTTTTTGAGTAATCTTACCTTTACAGTTTCCATATTCTTTCAATTTAGAGGAAGCATCTTCAAACTCACTGACAATTGATGATTGAGTATCTACCTCTTCACGAAGATGATCATTATCTTGTGTATACTTTTCAATTTCTACATTGAGATCACTAATAACTTGACACTTTTCCTCAATATTCTTCTTACCTTCACTCAGAATCTCATCAATAAAGTTTTTTTGCATTTCAACTTTATCTTTAAGTGATTCTTTTTTCAATTCAAAGGTTTTAATTTCATCTCGAATTGTTCGAATCTTTTCCTTGATGAGAGTATTCATCGATGAAAAAATCTTAATATCCAAAAGATCTTCCACAACTTCTCTTCTACTCGAAACAGGAAGTTGCATAAAAGGAACAAAAGTGGAAGAACCAAGAATTACAATTTGAGTAAAACTCTTATAGTTCATCTTTAAGACATTCTGTTCCAACCACTTTTGTTGATCAATGGCAGAGTGTGATTGATCTAACTCTTCACCATCTCTATGAATTTTAAAAATATTAGGTTTAATTCCTCTCTCAATTTTCCACTCAGTTCCATTCAAATCAAATTCAATTTCTACCAAACAATTCTTCTCATTGGTAGTATTGATGAGTTGATTTTTATTAATCTTACGGAATGACTTTCCATACAAAGAAAAAGTCAATGCATCAAGAATAGTTGACTTGCCAGCCCCGTTTGTTCCGATAATAAGAGTTGTAGAAGTTTTATCCAGTTCAACTTCTGTGAAATGTTGCCCGGTAGAAAGAAAATTACGCCAACGAATATTTTTAAATGTGATCATCAGAGGTATCAATATCAGGAGGAATTACAATATCATTAGAAGTTATAACAGTATATCTGTGCCCATGCATTTCACAAGTTTTTATCATCACTTCATCTTCAATTTCAAGAACTTTCATTTTAGGATAACCCATATCTTCCAGTTGCATTACATATCTGGTAGCATCATCTTCTTCTTCAAAAATAAAAAGAACTTCTTCATTATCCTCATCAATGAGAGAATAAGCTCCCTTCTTTTCTTTACCAGCAACTGTAATAATATACATTACCCTAATTCACACGCTTCTTGATATATTTCTCTGATAATTGACTGGATGTTGGATTTATCGAGTTCAGTATCAGTCTCTTGTATATATCTATCAAGAATAGAAAGTGTATCTTCAGATTCAAAAACTTCACTTTGTTCTTCAGTAAGAGAAGAAAAGTCAAAATTTTCTACAACCTTCAAATCAGCAATTCCGGAAGAATAAAGTTTATCAACAAACTTCTCAAACTTTTTAATATCACTCTTCTTACGAACAATAAGTTTGACAATTTTATTCTTGTATTCTGAAGTATCGAATATTTGATAATCTTGATCTTCGTAATAGATATTGTAAAAGATACGATAAGGATTATTTACCGGATAATGTTCTAGAGTTTCTGTATCAAAAACAGTAAATCCTCTTGGATCATTTACATCAGTCCAATAAATTTCATAAGGATTTCCTAAGTAGAATATTCTTCCGTTGTCCGATCTAGTGTGATAGTGACCGCTGAAGACTTTGGTGAACTTGTCAAATAGTTTGCTCTCCATACCATGATCCATGGTGATTTGTTTATTAATTCTAAATCCCTGGAGCTCAAGGTGCCCCATCGCACACTTGCAAGATGTCTTTTGAATAAGTTTTTCAGTTTGATTTTGATTTTGTTCATTAATCCAAGGAATAAAAAGTGTTTTCAGATTTCCAAGTTCAACTTCTGTTGCAGAAGAATAAACTTTAACATTATCATACTCTTTGAGTAGAAGATTTATTGCATTGATTTCATTTGTGTTTTTATAGTAGGCATCATGATTACCAACCATCAAGTGAACTTGAATTCCTCTTTGTTTAAGAGGATTAAAAACAACTCTTTTTGCCCAATCAAGAGATTTAAATTCAATACCTTTCCTACTATCAAAAGCATCACCCATATGAACTACAGTATCAATACCTTGTTCATCTAGAGTTGGGAAGAAAGTATTTTTATAGAACTCCTCAAAATAATCATGAAAGAGTTTAGAACCCTTTCTAGCACCATAATGAGTGTCACTCAAAATACCAATTTTCATTTTCCTCCTTTTTTCCTATTTTCTTTTTGAGTAATTACTTGTAGATTGTCTGGGTGATGAAGTCCGCCCTTACATATTGGAATAATATGATCGACCTCATAGGGAATGCCTGTCTCTTCAGTCAATCGTTTTGCTTCAGCATATAACTCCAGTATAACATCCTTTTCTGCTTCAGTCAGGTCTGGAGTTTGGTTTCTCACCTTCGCTCTCCTATTTGCTGCTCTGGCGTTTACTTTCTCTTTGGGTACCCTCAACCACTGTTGTTGATACTTTTCGTAGTTCTTTTCCCTCCAGGCTTTTTGTTTCTTTAATTGATTCTCCTTTGTTCTATAAGGTGCCATCAACTCCTTATCAGCAAGTTTCTTTAATCCTGCTTCCACCACACACTTACAGCAACCATAAGTTGAAACATACCTCTCATATGTTCCACATTTCTTACATGGAGTGGCAGAGAGGTATCTCTTCTTCCCCTCTGATATTGCTTGGTCTCTGTTCTTTTTACTCTCAGCAGGATATTGATTAGCCATACAGCACCATAGTGTCTATATTATATAGAATTATAACACATTATGGAGCATCTGTATGCTTTGGTTTGAATTCTTTCATTGGTTGTGATCCAGTCAAGTCTCTACGAGATTGATTCTTGATTACAATGAAGGCATCTTTGTTATACTTACGAGTACCAATTGGTGATTGCCACTTCTTATTATACTCTTCACCGACATCAATACCAGAGACTTGAGTTCCACCAATCTCTACATCGATTTCGTCACCATACTCCCAACCAAGTTTCTCAAGTACAATAGCAAGTTCACCAAGCATTTTACCTGGATACGTTACAGTCTCATTCATGACATTTTCTTCTGGTTCAAGATTTCCAATCATTAGTATCTAAGCTTAGTGTGTACTGCATCTTTGATTGAATTGTAGTCGGAATAGTTATCACTGTCAAGATCATTAGAATCGAAGACTTCATCAAATCCAGTCTTCTCAAGGATTTTATTCTTAATCTCAAGTTGTTTTTTCTCCTGAGAGATTCTTCTCAGAAATGCATAGTAGATAATTTGAGTAAAATATGCAAAAGGATTTTTAGATTTCTCTGGATTAAAATTATGAATATATCTCACACAATTTTCAATACCATCACAAATCATATCATCTTTAAACATATAATTCACAAAGTTTGGTTTATATGAAAGATGATTTGCAATCTTTAGAAAACACTCACCAATGTATCTTGGAATTGGAGGTTTCGGTTTATCATTTAATTTAGCTCTTTCAACCTCTGCAAAATAATTCTCAAGTGCATTTAAAAAATCTTTATTATTAACGTAGTGTTCGGATTTTTTTGGTCGAGCCATTTTTGAATATGAAGTTGTATTGGTTACCATAATATAGTTTTATATCTTGACATCAGTATAACAGATATGTTGATACTTATCAAGTATTTGACAGATACTTAAAATATGAGTAGAATACCTTTGTCTGGTTTGAAGGGATTGCTTTAGCTTTTATTAAAGAGCTTCTCTAAGACTTCTTTAGTTTCATTAACGTTACCAAGATATCCCATCTTTCTACTTGGTTTAGAATAATTACCTTTACTTACTTTACGAATATACTCTTGATAGTAAAGGATCATATCAATGTCATTAGATTCAGACATTGTTAAGACATCATCCATGTTGATGATGAACATGTCTTCCTTAGAACTTTTCAACCATGGTTCAAACCTGTATCCCGTTACTTGGCCTCTGATTGAAATTTCTTCCATCATAATAGGATTTGAAATAATCAACATTGTTCTGCTATCTTCTTCAGAAGCAGCTACTTTACAGAATATTTCATCACCACATTTTAGTTTAATTGTTGCATAAAAATCATCTTCAATCATACAATCTCCTCCTATTCTTTTAAATTGATCGATATAATGTCATAGTTAAATTGTTCTGAAACATAAATTTTGATACGTTCAATAAAATGATTTAATGTATAATTCTTTCTCGATCCACTACTGATGTCATCAGCAATATCATAAAGTTTTGCTTTCACTTTATCTTTGCCTTTTCTTAGGACTCTACCAATACTTTGTAAGTTTCTTACTCTAGATTTTGATGGAGAGGCAAATATAACATTGTGTAAGTTTTTAATATTAATACCAGTACTAAATGTTCCAAAAGATGCAACAATGATAGCATCTTTTTCATTTTCAGTAATTTTTCTAACTAACTCCCTGTCTTCTGCATCTACACCGCCATGGATGAAGAAGACTTTTCTTTTATCAGATACTTTTTTATTTATCATCTCATAAAGAATAGCTCCATGAGTTTCTACTCTCGTATAAAGAACAAGAGTATTTCCCTTCAAATCAACAGATAAATTTGAAATGAATTTGTTTCTATTTTCATGACTGATAAGATATTTAATCTCATCCTCATAAGTTTCAAACTTCTGTGGTTTGTGTTTGAGAATTAAACATTGAATATCTAAAGTAGCTAAGTGACCCTCATCAATTAACTTCTTAGTTTGAGTAACTTTGTATGATGGTCCAAACAATCCCTCTAAGACCCATTTATGGGTCTGTGTGCCGTCTAAAGTTCCTGTGAACCCATATCTATACTTTGCATGATCTAACTTGTCCATAATACCGATAAGAGACTTACTTTTGAACAAGTGTGCTTCATCACCAATGACTACATCATACTCTTCAAAGAAATTTCTATCTAACTTATAAACAGACTGCCAAGTTGTGATTGTTACTTCATTTGTATTAATTCTTTCTCTACCTGCATAAATTCTGTGACAATGATTTTCTGCATCCCATCCATAATCTTGGAAATCCTTAAACATCTGTTCTACAAGTGATGTTGTTGGAACGACAAGAAGTATCTTTTTACCTTTGGATACAAAATATCTTGTGATTGAATAAATCATCAACGACTTACCAGAAGCTGTTGGTGAAATAAGAAGTTTTCGATTATATCTTAAAGCATCATAAACAGCTTCAATTTGATAATCTCTTGGTTTGAGATCTGTAATTGAATACATGTAATCTTTTACGCCTTCCATTGAAATCATTTCATTGACTTCAAATGGAGGACCATAAAACTTATTATCTTGAAAAGAATAAGAATATCCCGAACTCTCACAAAAAGCTACAATTTTATCAAGAAGACCAACATAGATTCTTTTAGTCTTCATGTTAAAAAGATGAACAAATCCATCCCAATACTTACTCCGATATTGAGGCATGAATTTTTTATTAGGAACCTCAAAAGTAAATCGGTCTCTTAACTCATATTCAATATGAGGTTCCGTTGTAATCTTCAGGTAAATCTCATTTACCTTTTGAATCGTCAAATCAGCCATACATATAGGTTCTCACCTACACGTATTTATTACATATTTCTAAATCTATCTTCCAATATAATTCTGTAAAAATGATCTCTCATTGAAATTAAATCTTCTTGCTCTTCTGGTTTTCCTCCAGACCATTTTTGAACTGCTTGGGACAGACCGGTATGAATGATACGGACGGCTTCAATCGGTAATTCTAAATTATAATATTCCTCTTCCATCACCCTAAACCTGAAGAAAATCTCATAAACTCAATTGCATTCTTAATATGATAAGTTCTTTGAGATATCATCTTTAGAATTTCTTCCAGATAGTTTTGCATCGTGATATAATAATCAATCTTCAACGAAATTCCTGAGAGTTTAGTATCTGCATCCAAATACTTTTCCATAGCTGACTTATCCCTAACCTTCTTTGGAAAGGGGTCTTTGACATAGACTTCTGGGTCTGCTTTTCCGGAGTAGTATTCATATCTTTCATGCCTTATATTCTTTTTTTGTTGTTCTGCCTTTTTTCTTAAAAGATTTATGTTATTGTAAAGATCAAAATACTTGGAATGTAGAACTGGAATATTCAAAGATTCTGTATGTAAATTATCAGGATCAATATTCGAATCCTTTTCCCACATCTTTTGAATCGTATCAAGATCAATCATTAGCAACAAGAAGTAATTTCATCTATATTGTAGATAGTATACTTGAAAGATACCACAGCTGTAAAGTATTCTACATTAGTTTGTGTTGCGTCAAACTCAAGAGTAGAAAGACGATATGGGAAAAGATTCTGAAACTTAACCTTAAATTTAGGTTGATTCGATGAATCGAGAACAGTTAAAGTACCATCAGAATATAAATTTAATTGTTCTGTATTTTCACTTCTGGATTTAATTGGTGTATTTTCTCTTTGAAATTCATAAATTTGTTGAAGACTTTCTGGAAATCCAATTCCACGAATCCAGTTTTGAATCTCCATATAGTTTTCAAGACCTTCATCAACTAAGAAACTAAAGGTCAAATCTTCAAATTCAATAATTTCACCTGGCAAAGGTATTGGTGTCAGATAATTTGGTTGAATAGCAACACCCAAATCCAATGAAGGAATATTTACAGACTTACCGAAAAAAGATATCTTTGGTGCTCTATTGACTTGAAACCTAAAACCTGTTGGTTGTAAAAAGTTTCTATTTTCAATTTGTGTAGCTACAGGCTTTTGTAATGCCATTGAATCAATTATTTTTAGTTATTTATAGATGGGCATAAAAAAGGAGACCCGAAGGTCTCCAGTGAAAATGTGAACAATCTTCACATTAAATTTTTGACCGCAACACGTCTGTAGTAACGGTTGGAGTTAACACGGAGTCTACCGAGTCCCTGAGTGGTTCCTTCAGCGAATGGGTTAGCGACCAAACCGTAACGGGTCTTGAAGCCAATCTTGGGCTGGAAGGTGTTCTCACCGACGGCACGAACCATCTGGAGAGGAACATAAGGACAATAGAACAGACCTGCGTCATAAGGTGAAGAACCCTTATAACCAACAACGTAGTACTGATTACCAGAGTTGGAAGCCGAGTTGGCTGCACTCAGGTTAGCTGCGTATGGGTCAATATAAACACGGAACTTACCGTTGATTGTACCGGCGAAGGTGTTACCTGCGTCGTCAACATTCAGGTTAGCGTTCAGTGCTGGGGTGTAATCGAGGATACCAGCCATGGTCAGAGCGGAAGCAACATCTGCGGAACACAGAATCATGTTGCCCTTTCCACGACGAGTTCTTTGTGCGATCGCGTTAGCGTCTCTCTCGATTTGGAAAAGAAGTCCTTTGAACTTCTCAACAGACCAACGACCGTTGGAGTCAACGTCAAGGTCAAATACACCAGCAGTAGCGGTGTTAGAAACAGCACCCTGTTCAGCAACCTTATAGATGGTTCTGATAACCTCACGGTTGATTTCAGCCAGAATCTCAGTTGACAGGATGTTTGCCAACTCAGCTTCAGCGTTCAGACCGTGGATTGCCTTAAGGTCTTGTGCCAGTTCCAAGGAGTACTCAGCCTTGAGTGCTCTTGACTTAGCGGTGACAGTAACTTTCTCAATCGAGAAAGCCATCTGGTTGAAGTGGTCGTTAGTACCTACACCCAGATTTTCAGCGTCACCAGTAACCATACCCTGACCAACGTCATAGGCGGTTGAGGTAGCAGTACCAACAGGGTTAAGAACTGAAGGGTTAGTACCAGACTGAGCAGTTGTACCCAGACCAGCGGTAACGTCAGAGAAACCTGCGGTAAGGTTGAATCCATCGTCCTGACCAGAGAACGCGGAATCAGCTTCGTTATAGAATGCTTCGTCTCCAGACTGATTTTCATATCTGGATCTCATTGCGAAGATCAGTCCAGTAGGACCGTTCATTGGTTGGACACCTGCCAGGTCATATGCAACCAGGTTAGGCATCGCACGTCTGATCAGGGAGATCAGTACGGGATCGAAACCTGCGGTAGGACCAGCAGCTTCCGAACCACCACCAAATCCACCGGAAGCACCAGCGGCGTTACCGGAGTTGGTTGGGGTTTCCATCAGGTTGATACCTGACTGGAATGCTTGCTCCTCACGGAGGAATTTTTCTTGGTTTTCGAGCAGGACAGCGGTGACAGATCTACGATGAGAATCTTTGATTGGATCAAGACCCTCATAATCGAGGAGAGGACTCCACTTTTCCTGCAGATGTTCGGATTGGAACATTTGCTTTACCTCTTAAAAGTTTAGTGGTTTGTTTGAATTAATATTAAATTCACTTCTTGAATGCACCTAAGGTTCTCAGATACGCATCCATGCCGGTAGAAACAGGAGCTGGAGTAGAATCTACTCCTTCTGAGAGTGTTTGTGGTGCTTCAGACTTATTTGCGGGAGTTCTGGAGAAGTATGACTCCTTCAGAGTTTCCAGCTTTTCACGATATTCTTCTTCACTTTCAAACTCAACACTTTCGGCAAGTGAAGCGAGCTTCTCTTTCTGTGTCTCTGCGAGACCTTCAGAAATCTGATCTAAGATATTGTCTGCAACAGACTCAGCGAGTCTCTTGTTCAGTCCAATATTCTTCTCAATCTGCTCGTTGAGTTTTGTCTCCATATCATCAAGTTTTTCTACCATGCTCTCAACTACATCATATTTCTCTTCAGGGATTGTTACATAATGTTCTTCAAAAAGACCCTTCATTCCTGAAAGGAATGATTCGGTCATTTCGGTCTTAAGACCATGTTCTACAGCTAACTCATTCTCGGTCATCCATTCTTCACAGACGTATTCGAGATATGCGTCAACTCTTTCGGTCAAAGACTCTTTAAGTCCCTCTTTTGCTTCGTCCAGTTTTTCTTCGTACTGAACTTCAAGAGTTTCTTGGATTTCTTTGATTTTAGAATTCAGAGCCGCTTCAAAAATAATCTTAGCCTTTTCTCTGAACTCTTCGGAGAGTTCTTCACCACCAAGAAGTGCGTTAACATCTTCTTCAATATCGATAGACTCTTCAACTTCAGATTCAGTTTCGAGAGTTTCCTCTTCGATAACTTCTTCTTCGGTTTCAGTTTCTTCTTTGGTAGTCTTCATTGGTTCAGCTGGCTTAGCCCCACGATTCACAACGTCCTTAACGGTCTTAATCTTAGGCTCATTAAGTTTTGCTGAATCATCATCAGGTCTATAGTTTTCAGGTGTTGGTCCACCCAAATCTTCATAAGAACCTGATTGACCAGGTGTTACGTTATCGACGTGCTGCATTGGCTCAGCTGGTTTTGCGTTCGCGTTCACAGCAGTTTTAGATTGCTCCATTTCTTGTAAATCTCCACGAGACATTTGAAGTTACTCCGATTAACCTATTTTAATCTATATTTATTTATAAATTGTGTATTTTACTATAATTAAAGATTATTTAAAAAGTCATTAAATAAATCAAGTTTCTGTTCATCAAGTTGTTTTTGAGTGACAAGAGTGTTAATATGTTTGTAAGTCTTCTTAGCCAGTTGTTCTCTCAGAATTCCTCCTTCCCATATCCACTCTTTACCTTCCATAATTCCTTCAACAAATGCATCAGGAGCAGAAGGATCAGCTACGATATCAGCTGCTGTTGACAACATAAAATCATCACCAACAATATTGACACCCTCTCTTGTGGCTCTCAATGACCCAATGCCTCTTGATGAAACACCAAGTTTTACACCCTCTGAAATAAGTGATTCTGCAATCTTACCCATAGGTGTATTGAGAATCTTTGCCTTTCCGATAAAATTGTTTCCACTTTCTTTCAGTGAAACAATTTTATGAGAAACTCTGTCGAGATTAACAGTAGGTCCATCAGGATGACCAAGTTCTCCTAAAGCTCTTCCCGACTGAATATGATTTTCGTTGTATCTTTGAACTTCCTTACGGAGAGTACTCATTGGATACATACGACCATTTCTATTTTGAAGGTCTCCTTGAAGAAAGATACCCTCAATAAACATGGACTTTTTACCGTTGTTTTCTTCTATAATGAAGTCAACGGTTTCGATTTCTTCTCTGATGAGTTTCATTGGTTTTCTCAGGAATCTTGGACTTGTTGAATGAATGCTGTGCCAGTTCCAGAATTTGTTTTAACTGCCACTTTAATAGACTTTCTCAGTTCCGCATAAGGTGCATTGAATGCGGTTGCAACTCCAGAAGAATTGTAATTAATTGTCACTCTAGTATTAAAATATCCACCAACATTCGAAGTGGTATTGATATCCGAAAGAATTTGGTGGGTAAAATCATAGTAAGATTGACCATTCACCGTCAAAGTAACCGCATCACCAATATCAAATGGACAACCAGTTCCTTCTGGAAAATCAATAGTTGTGGTAGAACCAGTAGTAATACCAACAACTCTTTGTGAGGTGATAGGTCCTATGGTAATTACATCACTCTCATTTGACGAAACATAATAATGAGTAGCAGCTGCTGTTGGATTTGTTCCAATAGCAACATGAACTCCAGCTCCCTCTGCTACAACTCTGAGTGCATCAGATTGTTGGGATATTGCAGAAGACTGTGTTGAAACACCACTTGTAGCTATAACTTGGTTGTCACCAACTGGTTTGAGTGCGGCCATTATTCTAAATTATACAATAGTCTTATAGTATCTATTTATTATTCTTCTTCAGTTCCCTGTTCGAAATCTGTTTCTTGATCAGATTCTACATCACTGTCGAAAATTGAATTTGCAACTTGAGGTCTAATCGCTTCAATTTTTTCAGCTGATTTTGAGAAAAGAATATCTTTAATTTTATCACTGATTTGTGAAGGAGATTCATCTTTCACAAGTAAGTCCATTAATTCTTCCATTGATATTAAAAAATAACTCTAATCTATTTAGATTTCACCACCAGCTGGAGTTTCTGGGGGTTCAGGATCTTTAGGTGAAGTAGGTGCTTGAATTGCATCTGATGTAGATGAAGTGGGAGCAGATGTCTCAGGAGGCATTTCACCTTCCGAATCAACCAATGCATTTGGATCAGGAATTATTCCGTTCTCAATTTCTTTTTCAATTAACATATCCTGTTCAATAATTTCCTCGTCAGTTTGTCTAAGAATATTTCTTCTCAAATAATCCTGTGAATAATATTTACCCACATAAGGTTCTGCAAGTTGAGCAAGATTGAGTCTTTCAGTTGTCAATTCCGCGTTCTTAAGTTCTGCGAAGTGATTATCATAAACAAAATCATATTGAATATGATCTGCCATATACTCCCAATCTTCAGGGGTTACAATGTTTTTCAGTAGAAGTTGAGTCTTCAACATATCATTGAACATTGAAGAAAATCTCTTCCTCATTCTTCCAACAAACTTGGAGAATTTAATCTCATCTCTCAAAATTTCTGAAGAACGACCAAGTGAAAATCCACCCTCTCCTTGAATTCTAGTTTCAGGAACATTTAAAGCTCTATATAACTTTCTCTGGAAATAATTGATATCAGTAATTTCTCCGAGATTTTGTCCACCAGGAAGTGTAGTAATTTCTGTTCCTCTACCACCTTCTCTTCTAGGAAGCCAGAAGTCTTCCATCATGGACATAAACTTCTTATCATCACGAACTTCTCCAGTGTTTGCATCATAGACAAGTTTATTTCTATAACGTGTCATTACATCACGAAGATATTGTTCCGCTTTGATCTTAGGAAGATTACCAACATCAATATAAAAAATTCTTCTTTCTGGTGCTCTTGATAATCTGTAAATGACAAGAGAATCCTCAATCATCATTAGTTGATTGATTGGTTTAATTGCTTTATGTAACCAAGAAAGAGTCAAACCCTTATTTCTATCTACTAGACCAGAGGTGCAATAAGTGATAGAATCACGAGTCATCTTGACTCCTTTTTTGGAAGAACCAAAACTAGATACACCACCACCAGTATTAGGGGTATAGATGAAATATTCTTCTATTTCTGGAAAGTTATAACCTAATTGATCACTATTCTGATATTGACTTTGTGCTGACTGAATACTGTCTTTTCCAGATTTTTTAATTTGACGAACATAACGTATCTTTGACGCGTCAATATATCTCAGTTCTTGAATACCAGCCTGAGGATTTTTTTGATCGATTACTTTATTATAATAAAGTCTTCCGTCAATATACCAATTTCTAAAAATTTCATGAGACTTCTTATCAAAATCAAGAAGTTCAAGAATATATCTAAATTCTTCTCTTACTTTCTTTTTGATATTATCACTTGCATTTAAATTGGAAAGTTCAATTTGAACTGGGGAATCATTCGTATCTGATACAATAGCTTCATTAACAATATCTTCAATAGCACTATCACACTCTGGATAGAGTGCCATAGTTCTATATCTTCTAATTAAATCGGATTCATTTCTATAAACGCCTTCAATATCTACATAACTACCAAAAAAACCACTGCTAACATAATTCTCCGATCCATCCTGATTGTTAGGAGGGACCGGAGAAACTACACTAGGTGGCGTTTTTTCGTTATCTTCAATTGAAAAACCAAATAATCTCGCCATTTCAAATATACTAGAAGTCCTTCTAGTTATTTATGAGATTAGATATCAGGATATTGTTGGTCCTTCACCACCAGAAACTTCGAAGGTTTGTACCTGGAAGGTTACATCGAACTGTTCAATGGCGTTTCCTTCATCATAACTTACAGAAATTTCACTAACTGAACTTGGCCAGATGTCAACAAACTTGTACTCTCTAAGAGTGACCATGTTTGAACCATTGGTTCTAGCAGAGGGGCTATCACCTCTACCAAGTTGTCTAACATAAGCATTGGTCATATATGAAGCTGGTTCAGTAGCACCAGTACCATTATCAAGTTTACCCAATCCATTTGCCCACTGTTCAAATACACTTCTAAACTCGAAGTTTTCATCGTTGATAACAGTTACAGTCCATGGATCAACTGTTCTGTCACCAGCAACTTTGAAGTTTCTTCCTCTAAAAGGAACAATGACTTCAGCGATATTTGAAGCTGGAAGATTAGAAGCTTTACATAAGAACTTGAAAGTTTCATCATTGATTGATGTTTGAGCAGCTTCTGGAAGAGCTGGAATTGAAACCTCAAATAAATTGGGGCGGGCGCCACCGCCCACCAGTTTTGATTTAAAATCTGCGAGACTTGCGTTTGGCATTGTTAGTTCCTCCTAAATGTTTTTATAATTTAAAAAATCAAACAGTACCAACAACTTCTTCGAATGCAACACCAGTACGAGTTGCTACGAAGGTCAATGTAATATAATTGATAGACTTGGTTGGCTTCAAGTAAATATCAGCTCTAAATTCATTATTATCAATAACTTCAGGAGTATTGTTTGAAGTGTCACAAACAACTAAGAAGTCGTAAAGACCTCTCTTAGCCTGAACATCACGGAGGTAAGGTTCAACGATGTTAACAAAGTTTGCTCTTGTGTTCTCATCATTCAGTTCGAAGAGTTGAGTTTGAGCTGCCTCTTCGAGAGCCTGTTCAACAGTCAAGAACAATCTTCTAACATTGATTCTGTCAAATGCCGAAGAATAACCAAGAGCTGTCTTATCTCCGAAGAGAACCACTCCAGAACCTTTTCTGTTAATGATAGAATTAACTCTTGCTGGATAGAGAAGATCTCTTTGAGACTTATCTGGATTATAAGCCAGTTTAACAGCGTTATTCAGAACACCTCTTTGTAATCCAGCTGGTGAGAACCAAGGATAAGCCAGAATTCCAGTTCTAACCATCAGACCAGCAACGTCACCGTTAGTTGGAATATAACGGAACTCATTGTTAAATCTGTCATAAGTATACTTATATCCACTATCAAATACAGCGTATGAAGAAGATTGTAATGGACTAAAGAATCTCAGAAGATTTGTTGTTTGAGTTGTTGAATTTGTAACATTGACGATGTTAGCTCTGTGTGGACCAACTGTAGCAACACAGTCCTTTCTACCTTCAGCTATAGAAATCAAGAGATTTGCCTTAGCTTGTGATTCACTCTCGTTTGAAAGTCCAGGGCCCATTATCAGATAATCAACAGCTTCATCATCTTTATTTGAGAACAATCTATATGAGGTAGCTAGATTACCTAAAGTTGCCTCCATTCCACCGGTTCCACCAATTTCTGGAACATTTCCAGAATAGTCTTTACCACCACCAAAATCATAAGATTTATTACCAATAGCACTGAATACAGTATCTTGAGCTGTTTGACCCCAAAGACCTTCAGCGGTTGTATACTTCACATAGTTAGTGGAGAAACCAACAGCAAGAGGTTCAGTATTCCAGTATGAATCAGCTGCATTTGATGGACTATATCCAGGGAAGATTTGTGTAGAATTTCTTGCAACAAAGTCCTTATAGTAGATCTTCGTTGGATTATCTGCGTTCGCCCCAGCATCAACTGCTTTGGAGAGGAACAAATGCTTCTCTAAGATATTACCTTGAATACCTGTAATTGATCCAGTGTCGTCATAAACTACAACGTGAATCGAATCACCTCTACCACTTCTAGAAGTGGAGTAATTTGAGGAGATTGGTCTAGGAGCGATTGACTTCCAATAAACAGTTGAATTGGTAAGACCAAGAGTTTGTTCGTTATACCAATCTTTTTCAGTAGCTACAGTAGCTGTTCCGGCGTTTGCTCCGGCGTTTGTCCAGAATGTCAGTGAGTCACTAACTTCAAAAGAAGAATTTGTATCATTCTCCCTATAAGTAATTGGATATTCTGTACCAGCTGTCGAAACTCTGGAAAGAATTTTAACGTTAATAGTACTATTACTATTTGTAGAATCAGTACTAACACCAGTAATAATACCTTTCAGATATCCATCAAATGTTGATGTTGTACCAGCACCAGGAAGAACAGTACTTGAAAGTGGTGATGTAACACCATAACCAACAGTAGCACCTAAACCAGCAAGACTATCTGTTGTGATACCAATAATTTGGTCAGCTGCGTCGTCAATGACACAAACTCTCATTGAGTTTGACCAAGAGCCAGGGTTTCTAGCTGCCCAGTAATAAGTAGTGTCGTTAGTGTGATTAGCTTCGTAATCATCATAGTTTGTGATGTTAAGTGTTCCAGTCGAAGCGACTCCAACACCAGCATTACCGTTTACAAGATTATCGTCGTTTGTTCTTACAACCTTAAGAACCCCTCCATATGAAAGGAAGGAAGAAGCACTCATCCAGTATTCGTACTGTCTGTCAGTTCCAAGGGGAGTACCAAAAGTATTGATTAACTCTTGCTGATTGGAAACTTGAATTGGTTCGTCAACAGGACCAATTCTGAAGGGACCAGCAATAGCACCAATGTTATCGAGGACATTATTGCCTCTACCAACTGTTAAATCAACCTCTCTGACGAGTACGCCTGGAGATAATTGAGGAGTTGCCATGTTTTTCTCCTTTAGGATCTCAGTTTATCTAAAAATATTTAGAAAAAATAGACCTTTCAGTGGGGAAATGTGACGTGAACCTACCAATCGGGATAAAGCCAATCATTCTTACACTTTTTATTTTGTATTATCCTCTTCTTTGTACATTCTTTACACTCATAGGAGTAAGAAGATGCTACTGGTCCTCTATCTTTACGAATTCGATAAAAACCATCAATTAAATTTTTTTCTTCTCCACATGTTCTACATTTCCTATCATTGAGTAGAAGATGACCTAATTTTATTTGTTTGTCTAAATCCATTAGTAATTCCAGAGAGTCCAACCACCTGCGGTATTTCCGTATTCATCCATCGTAGATGAAGTCGTCCATCTGTCACCATCAGCATCAACAAATGTAGTATCATCTAAACCGTCATTTAGAAAACCAAAAGGTGCCATATCTTGGTCAATTTGATTTTTTTGTTCCTCGTAAATTCTTTTTCTGACATCCTGGTCAGTGAGTTCCTTAAAATAGTCCTGAGCAACTAACCATGCATAGATGACTAAACACATAGCCAAGTCATCATTACAACCTTCTTCAGCTTCAAAAGAATTTTTTTTCTGAATGAAAGTCGTAAGTTCCGATATGATATCATAATCACATAGTAAAAGTTTACTTTCCTCAATCATTGTTTTGAGATTGAGAGATCCAACTTTCTTCACAGTCTTAGACATCTTGACACCTAACTGTGTCTTTTTACCAGAGAAACCCTGACCGACAATCTGTCCTGCTCTACCCCTCATAGAACACATTAACAAATTCTGATACTCAAGATCATACTGAAGAATACTTGCTACCTGATCCCCAATATCATTTACTTCACATAAAATAAATGCATCGTTATATTTTTTTGCTACCTCCCAAATTACATTTGGAAATAACATTGGTTTAATCTCATTATTTCTATACTTTGCAACAAGTTTATGTGGGAACTTTGAAATATCAACAACTACAAATGCAGAATAATCATTACCAACTCCTCTCGCTACGTCAACAGTAATAATATAATCATGACCACTGATTACACTTTCATAAATATCCAGACTTGCACTTTTTTGAATTGGATTTTCGTAAACAAGACTTTTAAGTTTACTCGGAGCAATCAGAGTATCAACAGAACCTAAAAACTCGCAATTATGTGAAATTATTTTATTGGTAATGTATAGGTTTTCTTCTCCTACATCCAATAAATCATATAGGTATATTCCTTTCTCAACTATTTCATTATAAACAACTTTTTTACCTTGAATAATATCATCAAGTCTCAAAGAAGATGCCTTCACCTTCTCACTACCGAATGAATGGTTATCGGAACATTTTATTTCACTTCCATCATCAAAAATAATCCAATGATAAAATGGTTTGAAAACTTTTTGTATTCCACTAAATGATTGAAATCCAGTTGGTGTCTTTACTTTTATATCAT
>Ga0208645_1000394_pt1 | contig 48785 bp, 79 predicted proteins | sample VirMetDEL_Sep_01_FD_184519 | JGI IMG/M metagenome (GOLD analysis project Ga0208645, IMG submission 184519) | Aqueous microbial communities from the Delaware River and Bay under freshwater to marine salinity gradient to study organic matter... | ecosystem: Environmental > Aquatic > Marine >... | reverse complement strand
GTATTGCGAACTAGCGTACTAATAGTACCGTGAGCTGTCATATATTGCGAGTTAGTTTCACTTTTCGTAACTTAGTGTTGACAGACTGGCGGAATTGTGTAAAATGGTGGGACAATAACAACAGGAGAAGTAAATGAGTATGGAAATCAAAGGCAAGGTGAAGTTTGTAGGTGAGACTCAGGTGTTCGGCAGTGGCTTTCAAAAGCGATTGTTGGTTGTGGAGTGTCAGGAGGAGGGCAGTCAGTACACGAATGATCTGGGGTTTGACCTGCTGAAAGACAATGTTACGAAGCTCGACGGCATTTCGGCGGGAGATGAGGTCGAAGTGAAGTTCAATTTGGCGAGAGCGCGGGAGTATAACGGCAAATGGTTTGGGGATATGCACACGGCTTGGTATATCAAGAAGATTGGTGGTGGTTCACCGAGCGCACCTGCACCAAAAGAAGAGGATGAAGAACCATTCTAGTCTAAACGCCTCTGATCCTGAGAGATTATGCGTACCAGTTAGCGGCGTTTGTAATTCTCCGGTAGGGTTACAGTCAATCGTCGGGGTGTAGAAGGCACCGCGCTATATCTTCCGAGTTGTGGGCGTAACCCACTTAAAAAACAGTTACGGAGGCGAAAAAACAGTTATGAGAGAAGACTTGCGAGAAGTAGTTTTAGCTTGGTGGGCACTTATGATGTTTCTTTTTATAATGATAACTCACGCCTGTGGGGCCGTATGAAAGGTGAATTACCCACAATTATAGTCGATACGCGAGAGAAGAAGCCTTTGGTGTTTGCGAATAGCGAAGTTCACGGGTTGAAAACTGGCGATTACTCTGTATTGGGGTACGAGGATTTGTTCTGCGTCGAACACAAGACGGTCAAAGACTTGATTGGAACGTGCGATTTTAAGAATCGGGAGCGATTTAGGCGCGAGCTTCAGCGGATGAAGGACAGTTTCGAGTTTTATTGCATCGTGATTAGTGGGAGTGAGAGCGATATTGACGATGTGTGCAAGAAATTGTACGCGACTCAGTGGAAGCAGTGGCTTGCGAAGACGAAACGGGGCATCAAAGCGAGAAAACCGATGCGACCCGAGGTGCGGATACCGTCAGTGAAGGGTTCATTGAAGGCATTCAGAGCCGATTTCAATTGTCATTACTATTTTTTGCGGAACAAAGAGGATGCGGCGGGTTGGATTCAAGAGCAGGCGATGTATTATTTGCGAAATAAGGGTGGCGAGGCATGATGGGAACCCGTCAGAAGTTCAAATCGGGCGACGAGTTTGACGCAATCCTCAATCGCAAGTGGTACTGTTACCTAACAAGGGCGGGAGTTTCGTCGAGAATCAAACGGCAGATGAGAAGGAGAAGGAGACACGATGACAGACGTACTATATGATGAGATATTAGCTGAGTGTGAAGAGCGAGGCGACCCAGAGCGCGATAAGAGCCACTGTTTATACGCGAGATACTTTGAATGCACCGAGGAGAGTTGCCCGATTCTGCGACAGTTCCGGGGCAAGCGACCGAAAGACATGGTTTTAGAGCGGACGAATCTGCGCAAACAGTATGAAGAGGAGATGGCGTGAATGCGTATAATGAGTTGAGTGAAGACATTGAGGAGTGCGAATGCTCCGATTGCAAGGGTGTCTTTTGGGTTCCGTACTACGATGGGTTGCCAGACATTGGGCATCCCGCGTTTTGTCCGTTCTGCGGACTTGAGTTTGGTTGGATGATGGAGACGAAATGAGAACGCTAACCATTGATTGCTTAAATGCCTCGTTGTTTATATACAACAGTAACGAGAAGCAGGCATATGAAAAGGATACGGATGTTGAGTTGTGTGAGCATCGTGGATATACGTCCGATAATTATGTTTATAGTAATGGCGATACAGGGGTTTGCTTCCATGAGGCTGTGCATTACGTTGATTGGTTGCTTGGGACGCACCTCTGTTTGGAGCAGGGAACGCTGTGGGGTAACACTGAACTCAGGGCGTATTTAATAGAGTATGTTGGGGAGAATATTATGAAGTATTGCGGTGAGGAGGAGATATGAGCGAGCATAATTTAGTGTGTTGGATTTGTTGCCACGTAAGTACGTGCGATAATTCGGTAACGATAGTGAATGAAGAGCAGATTTGTGATGAGTGCATGCACGAACTAGCGCAGATTGAGGGGGAGATGGGTGAAGAATCGTAGCGGAATAGAGGAGAGGCAGAAGGTAATGCAAGTATCCGACGAGGAATGGTCGGAGAATTGGGATAACATCTTCAAGCGCGAGAAGAAAAACGCGCCAGTAATGAAACACAAGAGGAAAAACAAGAACGATGTCGAAACTGATAATACCTAGCATTGAGGAAGAGCGCGATCTAAGCAATCTCGACGGTATTCTGTTCACCTTTATCACAGAGGCGGGCAAGCAGGAGATGGATTACGCGCAATATCTTAGCGATTTAGACCTCCGCGCCAAGATTAATGATGGTGCGCGCTACCGATTGGTGTTGGGTCGCATGATTTTCAGCTATCCAATCTCGTATTTGGCGAGCCATCCGCAGACTGCCGAGCTGATGAAGAACCTTGAAGTTGAGAAGACCAAGAATCCTCTTCGCTTCTTTGCACCGTCCGGTAAAGCCGCTCTCGATTTTCTCAATGACGAGGAGAATGACATCTGCATCTTCACAGCGCCTAACCGATTTGGCAAAACGCAGACGATGCTCGTTAAAAAGCTAGTCAACTGCATCCCTTGCGACCCGTCGTGGGAGATTTTCAGCAAGTATGGCGTGAAGCACCGCCCTTGGACTGGTGCAAAGCCGTGTGGATTCGCCTCATATGAGCTTGGGTCGCATCAATCAACCATCCTTCCGATGCTATTGGACTGGTTGCCGAAGAGCGAGTTGGGTGTTTATGCGAAAGACTACAAGGGGAAGGGCGCTAAACAGGTGACGTTGCGCGTTGACCCCAACCTTCCGCTCGCGTGTGGCTCCAAAATCGGATTCTATGCTATCTCTCAGGGCCAAGCGCGGTTCGAGTCGAACGTGGTTGAGGATTGGGGATGGGATGAGCAAGGAGAGGAAGCTCGCTTCGATGGTGCTGACGAACGCTCGCGTACAACTCAGAGCGGTGGTCGCCATGACTTCGGTATGACCCCGCATAAGATTGAGGGCAGACCGGATACAGGTGCAGGTTCGTGGATTAATAAGCTGACAGACGGCACAGTGAGCAAGGGTCGCAAGGTTAAGACGTACCACGGGCGCGTATGGGACGTACCGGATTGGATTTACCCTGAAGAATCGAAGATCAAAGCCTATCAAAAGTGGGTTGTTGAACCGAAGACGCTCCAAGACACCAAGGTTGAGCGCGAAGGGATGTCCCGTTTCTATGGAATGTGGCACGAATCGAGCGGATTAGTCCTTGACGAGTGGGATTCCACCAAGCATGTGATTGAACCGTTCGAGATTCCGTCGCACTGGTCGCGGTTTCGCGCACTTGACCACGGAGATAAGCACCCTGCCGCGTGTCTTTGGGGGGCTATGAGTCCGGCAGGCGACCTATTTCTGTACCGCGACTACCTTCGGACGGGTCGTGTGCCAACTCAGATATGCCAAGACGTAATTGAGCTTTCAGGGAACGGGCGCAGACTCATCGGGAACTATGCCAATCCAAAGAATGAGCAGATTTATAGCAAGTATGAGGAGGTTCAGAGCGGTGAGGCGTACCAATGGACGGTATTTGATGCGCGGGCGTTCAGCACAAACAGTGCGGGCGACGGGATTATGCTCTCAAAGCTGTATGGCATGGCGGGATTGAAGTTGAAGAAAGGGAGCGGACACGATTCAGACCATTATGTGCCGATTCTCAAGGAGTGGTTTGCACTTGATCCGCAGAAAAAGCACTTTGTGACGGGTGAGCCGGGCGCACCTCGCGTGTATGTGTTCGATACTTGCACCGATTTCATCAAAACTATCAAGCGGTGGGTGTGGGTTGAGCGGAAAACCAAGAGTTCAGAGCGATTGCGAAAGGAGAGTCCGACGAAGAATGACGACGACCTCTGCGATTGCATGAAATTAATGATTCAGGCGAACCCCAAGTTCCGTGGAAACCCACGACAGTCCGACAATTCGTTCTATGATGAGTTGGAGATGGGGGAGCAAGAGAAGTTATTTACAGGAAAGCCGTTAAATCGGCTGACGGGGTACTAATGATACGAGAAATGATAGTATTATCGATTGGACTGGCGCTCGTTGTGGGCATGATGGTGTGCTTCATTGCTACAAGTTTGTAGTTTTTTGAAGATTTATCTTGACATCATACAAAAATGTAACTATAAGGGATGGCGATGGAAGGAAACAATTTAAAAGCTGTTGGAAACTGGGTGTTCATTAAGAGGGATGCCCAAGAGAAGACGCACAATGATATTGAGATTAGTGACGGCGCTCAGGTTAAGAGCTATAGGGGCGCAGTTCATAGCTCAGGAAGTGACAAATTTGTAACATCGGGCGACCGATTGTTAATACCCCATTACGGGGTGGTGGATTATAATGTTGGCGGGAGTGAGTTCGCGGTTGTCAAGGATAGCGTCCTTTACGCAAAAGAAAAGGATGACCAGTTCTCTCCCGTCAACAAATTCGTTAAAGTTTTGAAGTGCCAGAACGACCATGTATGCGACCAAAAAGGCGAGGTTGTTCTTCACATGACGGACGGCTTCTTAGAGAACACGAATTGGGTGGAGATATTGGATGTGGCGGACGACTGCGAGCATCTAACGAAGGAAGACATAGGGAAGTTCTGCGTTGCACCGGAATCATCCGACGATCTTCAGAGAATTTTGTACTCGAAAGAGTATTGCTTAAAAGAAAGCGCGATTGAGTTCGTGACTGACGGAGATTAACTATGGCGAACGCAACTGACTTCATCCCTCAAGAAGCAGAAATTGAGGTAACACCCGCGTATTACATCGATGATGTGAAGAACCTAGCAAGCGACGAAGAGATTGTATCACAAATCAAGCAAACCGTAGACGAGTATGACACACGGTTCACATCTCAGCGAGAAGAGTACACATCAGAGGATTCGGGATTGTGGAATCAAATGGATGCCGCATTCCGGTCTTGGGTGAATGACTCATCGGTTCAAACTCAAAAGCAATATGGCGCGAATGAGCCTGATGATTGGGAGCGAGCGAAGATTGGTACGACTCAATTCTACCGCCAAGTCACGCAGATGGCATCAAATGGATACGCGGTTCAAACATCCAAGGATATGCCATTCAAGTATGAAGCGTTGCAGGATAACGAGTTAGAGGGTGAGGTGAAGAACGCGGAGGACAGAGCGAAGAAGCTGAACCTCCTTGCGAAGTGGTCAATGAAGCGAGACAAGTTTGATCTCAAGAGTATCGAGTTTTGGACGCAGGTTAAGAAGTATGGCAATGTTCCCGTGATGGTTGAGTGGTTGCATGAGCGCGGACGCAAGACAGTCCGAACGCCAATCTATAAGAACGATGACCCGACCAAGGTTGACAGATACGAGACTGAGGAAATTGAAACCGTAATCAATAATCGCCCCGTGTTCAGATGCCTGCCAATCGAAAGCGTCAAAGCGGACTCCGTGATTGGAGACATCCAAAGCCAAGAGTGTGTGATTGTGTCTAGCGTGGTATCAATGTCTGACATTATCGACGGGATTGCATCGGGATTCTACCTAGAAGAAACTCTTGAAAACATCAACACATCTCAGCAATGGGACGGATTCAGCGGATTCGAGAACGCGGAGGATAAGAAGGACAACCGCGCAATGGAGAACAAGCCGACCAACACGGAAACAGGTCAGTATCTCAAGCGCGAGGTCTTTGTCAATGTGCCGATTAGCGAGGACGATGACTCTTGGGATATTATGAAGAACGTCCCGAAGCGATACCGCGTCACCATGTTCGGCAACACAGCGCACGAATCCGTTGTCGCTCGCATCGAACGCAACCAAGAGCCTGACGACTCAATTCCAATCGAGATGATTCACGCTAACCCGGATGACTCCGATCTGCTCTACCACATTTCCAACTACGAAGTGGTTCGCGGTAATCTGGCGGCAGAGAACACGCTTGTCCGGCAGACCATTGATAATGGAACGCTCGTCAACAAGCCACCGCTGAAAGAGGTTTCTGGCGAGGTGCAGGGGAATGACCGGACGTTCAAGCCTGATGCTCGCTTTATCGTTGACAATATGAATAGCATCGACCAGATGAATGTTCAGAGCCTTGCGCAACAGAACACGTTCCTGCTTGACTACCTCAAGGAAGACAGTAATACGGCGAACAGCATCGACAAGAACATGATTGGCGAGAGCTTCGGGGCGCGTACATCGGCATCTGAAGCGGGAACCATCTCAAGCAACTCTCGTCGCCCCAACCTCGTAAACATCGAGTACATCCTTCAGCAGTTGTTACCGTTTGTGGCGCAACGCTATAAGGTGAATTGGGAAGCGTATGGTTTGCCAGAGCAGGTTGTTCAGATTACGGACGAGGATGACAACACGGTATTGATTCGCCCAACTGATATTGCGGGAGACTATGATATTGTCGTTGATATAATTGACGATATTAAGGATGACGCGGTTGAAGCGCAACGCATGATTAACTATGCGCAGACCGTTGCGCAGACTCCGATGGCGCAAACCGTTGACTGGCAAGGTCTTAATGAGGTTCTGGCTGAGAAGATGATGGGTACGAGCAAGTTCGTCATCGCAAACAACGAGGGCGACGCAGAAGCCAACGCTCGATCCAACCTAGTTCTGATGCTCGCACAGGGACAGTTCCCACAAATGGCGGACAACATGAATCTCAAGAAGCATCTGAGCGTCTACAAGGATGAGCGCCGTAGATGGACTGGAAGCGAAGACCAGAACCCGAACGTCCAAGGCGTACTCGATCAGGTTATCGCGCAGATTGAAGCGCGGATTGATCAGCAGTCACAGCAGGGCGCACAACAGCAGGCGCAACCTACGGCACCGGCAGAAGGCGGGGAAGTGGCTCGGCAGGAAGCATCGGGGGTAGCGGGTGGCCTTTAAGAAATTGAATGGCATTGACGGGAGCGACATGCACAGGTGGAGTACAAATGCCTGCGCATCCGCTTTCATGGATGAGATTGCGGAGCGTCGGAGAATCGCCCTTGGTGCGTTGATTAAAAAGCCAACGGAAGAGAACGCGGCGGTAGTTCGCGCCTATGATAAGGTTGCCGAACTCATGGAAACAGCTCGCAAAATGTAGAAAGTTGAAGATTTATCTTGACACCATGATACATATATGTAAGATAGGGAGCAAGAAAGACAAATTTGTAACAAATGACTAGAGACAAATGAGTGTCTCTTTCATCAGATAACCAGTAAATAGGAGCCTTTGATGCCAGAAGCATTGGAAGAACTCGGAGAAGAAGAAATTACAGCATTATCACTACTCGTCAATGAGGGCGCGAATGATGATGACAACGACGAAGACGAAGACGAAAGCGGAGAGTTACCTGAAACCATCGAAGAACTAAAAGCGTTGGCACTTGCACAGAAAGATAAGATCGCCAAACGTAATAAGAGTTTGAAGAAGGCAAAGCAGGCACAGCATCGGACGCAGGATGAGAACAATAACCTGCAAAGTCAGTTCGAGGCGCTCGAAGCCAAAGTGGACGGAATCGGACAGCCTAATGTTGAGGCTGATAATCTTGCTAAAGAAGAGCAAGAATGGCGGGATAGAGTCGAAGATGACCCTACTCAGGCGATTGGGTATATGGATTGGAAGCAATCTCAGTTACAGAACAACTTGGCGAATTTTCTTAGCCAGAAGTTGGGACAGATTGAGCAGAATTTCAACTCACTCAAGAGCGATACAGACCCAGAGAAGTTGGAGTACCGGAAGGAAATCGCGCAGTTAAGGGCGACTCCTGAATTTGCTGACCTAGATGAAGCTACGGCTCTGAAGGTTGCGAAGGCACTCAAATCGGCGAAGGTTCCGGGGCGCGGAGGGATTGGTGGTAAGCGGGTGACCGCACAACCAAAACCAAAGGGCGAGGAAATGACGGACGAAATTAAACGGGCAATGGGATTTGCTGTATAGAGGATAATTATGACTAGCCAAAAAGAAGAAAAGACAGACGAGCGGGTTGCACTGGAAGCAGTTGCAAAAGAGTTAGGTGTGAAATCAGTCCATATGTTCAAGAAAGAGGGCAGTTTGGAAACGGCGATTGCGAAGAAGCAAGCCGAGATTGTAGCATCGGAACCTAAGTTGGAGGTTGAAGCGTTGACAGAAGAAGTTGCGGAAGTAGTTGCTAAAGAGGTTGTTGCGACACCATCACCGAAAAGAAAAGCACCCCCACGGATGAATGTGGCAGGTATCGGACGGGATGATAGATCAGCATTAATCGAGCGCCTTGAGCGTGAAGACCCTGAATGCAAGTATATCTTCCAAAGCGGAACAATTACTCAGCGTGAACTAACAGCGAAGGGACTCGAAAAAACTGACTACAGTTTGAAAAACGATATCGTTTGTCGAACAATGAAAGATAGTTTCGTGGAGATGCAGAAAGTGACGAATGAGGCGGCATACGAAGCCATGCAACGGATTGATGGTGGCACTGGTATTGTAGGCAACTTTGACGCACAAGTAAAGTCTCCGAAAATGGCAGATGGATAATTATTAAATAGGAGTCAATTATGGCTGTTACAGGATGTACTAAAGGCCCTCAAGTCGTACGTTATGGTGGAGCGATAGAACAGCGCTTTACTTATGTAGACGGAGAGGTTTATAACGAAGGTGATCTCATTCGCGTTGCCGAAGATGGATCAATCAAACTTGCGGAAGCCGCAAGCGCAGGAGCCGTACACGGCATGGCACTCTCAGCAGGAACTACGGACGGGGATAATGTACCTGTACTGTTATTTGCTTCTGATACCGTTATTGCTATCGAGGCAATTGATACGAAAACACCGGGTGATCTGGCAATTGGAGACGTTTATACGTTAGAAGTTTCCGCAGGTCTTAATGGTGTTACCGATACTACCACAAATGGTGTGGTTATGGTTACGGATAAGCCCGCAACAGGTCAGCCTTGGGATGATGCAACTGGTACTTATGATACCGCATCTACCACCGTAAACGGATATGTATATGTTCGTCCAATTCAATCCGTTCTTGACGGTTCAGTAGCGTAAGGAGATTATATTATGAGCGCATTTAACTTTGATAAAGTCACCAAAACTACGGTAGCCGCAGGATCAGGCGGAGAACTCGTTGATGAGTTTGGTGTATTGACAGCGGCAGGAATTGACGAAGCTCGCAAGATGGACGCGGCTACGCCAATTCAGGGCGAAAAATACTTCAAGACTAAGAACGTTGATAAGAACAACTATTCGTTCCAAGCCTTGAACAACATCGGACTCGCACAGCTTAACAGCGATGGCGATAACCTTCCGGTTGATAAGAAGTCTCTTGGTTTCGATCAGGTCATTTCTAACTACACCATGCGTCAGAGCATGATGATCACTCGCGAACTGTTGGAAACCGACCGCTACGGCGTGATTGGCGACCACTCTCGCAGTCTCGTCCACTCTGGTCGTAAGACAATCGAGCGTATCCTTGCTGATGCCTTTAACCGTGGGTTTGGTACTGCCAATCTCTCGCTTCTGGCTGAAGACGGTCTTGCATTCTTCTCTGCGGCTCGCCCGCAACCGAAGCGTACCGCAGGCACTTGGAGCAACCTCGAAACTGGCGCGTTGACCGCTGATGTAGTTGCTAACGCTCGCGTTAACTTCCGCAAGTACCTCGATGGTTCTGGCGATCTCGACCCACAGGTGATGGAGAAGATTATCGTTTCTCCCGATCAGGAAGATACCATCAAGGAAATCGTTGGTACTAACCTGAAGGTTGATACTTCGCTGAACAACACCAACATCGTTAGCGATGTGAACTACGAAGTTTGGGATTGGCTGAATGCTAATACCGTCGCGTACTGTGGTGATTGCGAAAACGATCTTCAGTTCCACATCCGCGTCGCTCCAAGCGTCATGGTGTTCCAAGATGGGCAGAATCCTGATAAACTGTGGAGCCGTCTGCGTATGGCTCTCGGTACTGGTCTGCTTCGTCCGGGTAAATATCGTGGACAACAGGTTGTCTAGTTAGACTGGTGACAATAGGAGGGTTGGGACTGCAACCGCCCTCCGCATTTTTATTTTAAATGGAGTATCCTTATGGACAAATGGAATTTAGACGGCGTATCGGTTGATACCCAAGACAATATGACGGTGACGGGCAACCTCACTGTTACAGGAACCACAACTATTACGTCAGGGATTACGCAGACCGTTAGCGAGTATGCGCTGACCGGAGCGATTGATCCGACCGATTCGTTTGTCTCTTTGGACGGAACGACTAGCGGTTCGATGACATTGGCGGCAGGAGCAGACGGACATCAGATGACGGTTATTTGCATTAACTCTGATAACACAGTTGACATTGATGCTGACTTTGGTGGTGCAACGGCAACGGCGACATTCACAGTTGGCGATGGAATGACGATGATTAGTCAGGATTCAGTCTGGTATATTACTGGTAATAACGGTGTGGTACTTACTTAATCGGAGAACATCATGGCTCAAAGAACTTGGGATCAGAATACAGGCGTTTGGGCTGACTCGGAGGGTACGTTGACAGCGAACACATTCGATGGGAACCTAACTAATGGAACGGGAACAGAGCAGTTTGCGTTTGATTCAGGCACAAATACTTTCAGTACGGGGAGTGATACAACTTCTCAATTTGGTGGTTATGTAGTAATGGATGCGTTGCCGATAGCAGACCCGTCAACGCTTGGTCAGTTGTGGAATAGTAATGGAACCGTTAAGGTATCCGCAGGATAACGGAGAAATACAATGGCAGATAAAATTAATGTAGATGGATTCGCAGTAAGCACGTTAGATGTATGCACAGCAGATGGCGGATTCGTTGGTGATGTAACTGGCGATATTACAGGTGATATAACGGGTGGGTACAAAGCAGGGGCAATCACGACCTATGTTGCGGCTGGCGCAATAGCATTGACTGATGATATGGCGATCTTAGATGGTTCAGCGGCAACAGCGGCAATGACTCTTGCAATTCCGGGCGCGTCTAATGTTGGCAAAATCATGTATATTACATGCACTGATTCATCTTTTGTTTGTGATGTTGATGTAACTACAGGTGTTGGCGCGCAAACTATAACTATGACTGTTGGCGAATCTGCCACATTGATTGGGGCAACTGGATTTATTTGGAACATAGTCTCTACAACAGCAACCGTTTCGTAAAATATGGCCTATAATCCATCAACGATAGGACTCCTGTGGAATGATACGGGAACGCTAAAGTGCAAGACATACGATGTTCTTTATAACCAAGGAACTATGAGTGTGGATTGCTCTGCGGCTGACTCGTATATAGCAGGAATTACCACGGGGTCGATTTCGTTTTCATTCAGAGATAGAGTTCATTATCCATCCATTCAGGGAAGATATTTCCAGACTGCGGGGGATACTGTCCTTTATTTGCAAGATGAAGATGATGGATGCACAAAGTTTGTCTATCAGGAGAACTTCATAACGGTTCTTCAATGCTCGTTCATAATGCCAGCTAGTGGTAAATTTGAGCTGAGTTTCACCCCGACAGGTCATCAGATAACAATTGATGGCGTTAATGCTGATGTCACACATGATGTCGGGGATAACGACACTCCGATTGAAATTGGTTCGGGAAACGAGGGGTTGGTATTCAATTGGGGAGTAAAGGGTTACTTCACTAATTTCGTAATCTCGAATAATGGAACTCCAGCCGTTAGTTATGCGGGAACCGATGGCGCGGCTACATTGACAGAAAGTGTCGAAGGAGCAAATGGTGTAATTAGCGGATGGCCTACAAATGTAATTAACCCGAATGGAACTTGGGGGGCGTTTACTCCTGAGATTGTTGGGTTCAGAGATATTCCAGACTACACAAAGAACTTTTATATCCCGCCAGTAACCGCATCCCCGTTTACCGATCTCTCGCTTGACCTGACAGATACGCCAACTGATTCAGATCGCGCATACATGCAATACAAAGACACTGGTAATCCGATTCTCCTCGATGCTGGTGACGCTTCATTCCCTAATTGGTCTGCCATCCCAATAGCAAACATGGAACGCAATCCGAACTGTTGGTATTATAAAAAGCCAATGACTTGTTTCACTGTTCAGTCTGAGTTCTATGGGTATGCAGGACATATCATTGCGCTATCTCCTCGCCATGGAATTATTGCAGAGCATGTGCGCGATGACTTTCCATCTACATGGCAGGATAAGAAGTTCTGGTTTATGGATATGAATAACACAGCACAGGAATTGCAGGGACTTGATTATGAGAATCTAACAGGACTTGATACTACCGACATAACCGTAGTTCTTTTCGACGAACCACTTACACTTGATGTGGATTACGCTACTTTTATGACTGACACAGATTCAAACGCTTATGACTCGCGTGATGTCACAGCTGTAGGACCAAGTAAAGAGGGGATCTTTTCTATCGAGACAGAATCTCAGATGTGTTCGGTTGGACTCCGATACCCGATTGAATCTCAGCCAGAGTTCGAGTGGAGTCGGTGGAATAATCCATCAGAAGATTGGGCGCGTATCGGAGATTCTTCATCACCCACATTCTTCTATAATGATACAACGCTTTACTATATGTTTTCTGCGTTGTCTAAAACTCATTATGCTTGGGATTGGACTGACCAATCTGGCAGTGGCGACAACTCGGTTTCAATCGCGAATCGCTCTGATCGTGGATATAATAACCCGACAGTCAAGACTGCAATTAAAACAGCGATGGATGCACTTGACCTGCGAAATGGCGGATTACAAAACTACAATTTAGTGGAGGTTGCAATCTAATGGCAAACATAAATCTATATGACACGTACAACAAGAAGCGTCGGAAGTTCGGCGTGAACGATTCCACGCGCTTCCAAGAGTCATTCGTTGAGGCGGTGAACCTGACTTACGGGGAGATGAACAACCTCGTATTTCAGGCGAACACGCTTGCGCCGATTAACTCGTTCGACGATGTGATTGATAAGCGGTTGGCGAGTTTCTCAACCATCACGTTCGACACTTCCCCGACATCGGAGAGTCTCAACGCAATTAGTGATCGAGAATTTTGGAGCGCGGAGTATGACTTTGAGAGACTATCTGACACGAATGGCTTCACTGATACAATCACTGACGGTACGAATGTCGTTATCTCCATCGCAAGCGGAGTTCTTACCGTTACCCATACTGGTTTGGTTGTTGGAACTCTAACGCTCCCCGACCTCGACACGTTCACGCTTCGGGTTGAATCGTATAGCGACGGGAACAAGGTTCTGATTAATGGCGACGAATACGGATTGACGTACACGACTGGCGATGCGGATACTACGATTGCGATTGGCACAGTTACCGCGCATGTGGTTAGCGCAACGACCGGATACACGCTGAATCGGATGCGCTTTCTATCGTCTGCAACGGTTGTCTATGACTTCCTGATTAACGAAGGGACGGGTGTTACGCTCACGGACGAGGTTGGCGCGTACACGGCAACTGTTGACGCTACTAAAGTTTGGGAAACAGTTTACATCGAACCGTCGTCCGGTCTTGACCAACTCTACGTTTCGCCATTCGACATGGGACTCGACTATCACTTGCAGGACGGTGGCGAGTGGGCGATTGAGGCTGAACCGGAGCGCGAACGGAAGTGGTACGGGCGAGGGATTCAGAACGCTCGGAACACATTCCAAAACACCACGACCTATTCTAACCCGCTTGGCATTTAAGGAGAAATTATGGCTGTTGTTTATACCCCTGCGACTTGGTGGAGCGGATACTCCTCTGACGCAACGAATCTCAAGGTCACATGGGCATCGCTCGACGGTGTTGATGATGGCGAGACTGACATCCGCGAACTCCTACTTTCGCTTCTGAACGAAACAGTGACGCACAAGGACACGTTGACGGGTGGTGACATCCCGACGAAATTCGACATCTTCACGAACAATGTGTATGACGAAGCGGACAATGAAATTGAATACACGTTCACCGTCAAGTTCGTTATGACCCCAACCACAACCCTAGCGAGTGAGTAATGGCAATATCCACTGACTTCAACTACGACAACATTCTAAGCCTCGATAAAGCGAAGCTGATGAACCGGGTGCGCCTGAACTTCCTTGGGTCGCAGGAGTTGATTCTCGACTACAATGGTGTAAGTAGCACAGCGCGAGAGGATTGCGTTGAATACTTGGAAGCGAACCGTTTGAGTGTGGTCAACCCGTCGTTCGGATTCAAGACGTATGAAGGCACTTGGTATTGCGTTGACATCACGTACAACGAAGACAAGAAGACGATTCGCCAACGGTTCAAGATTGATTCGTCGCTCCTCAATGATGTGACGAAGCGGACATCTGCGGGAACGCTCGCGGAGAAATCGTACTATTGGAAGATTGTTGACCCTGATTCGATTGAACTGCCTGCCGCCGGAAGCATCCCCGACGGAACGACTTACAGCAAAACGTCGAACGATAATGGCGATGGGACTTTCGATGTGGTTGTGTCGAAGGATATCTCGGTTGATTTTGGCGGTGGAGGTAGCGCAAAACAATGGGCAGAGAATGAAACGCAATCATCATCACCATCAACAAGTATTTTTGTCAGCGGTAGTAATATGAACAACGCCGCCGCCGCTCAGGAATATGAGCATACATTTGGAACTATTGGCGAGACGGATGCTATTTGGACTGGTGTGACGGATAACACATGGCGGATTAAATACGACACAACCACAACTCCAGATGTTTGGTTTATAGAAAGTGGGGGAACAAAAGAGGCGAATCATCCTTATATCGGTATAAACTCTTCCGAATGGTATGATACAAACAAGACTGCTTCTACCGCTGATTACCGAGAGGATTTAGTTGTCCAAATTGGTCGCAATCCACCTGCTACATCAGAGTCAACAACTGTTTCAACGAACTCAAATGAGTTAAGTTTTGTATCCGAAGGGGGAACTGTTCCTGATCCGATAGAAGGGCAAAACAGAACAATATCAAATTCATCCCTTGGCAATGGTAAATTTCAAACAACAATCACAACAGTAACGTCAAATCCTCAAAGAATACCAGCACTTGTAGATTCAATTGTTTTTGCGGGTCAGAGCCGTGACCAAAACGCTGTGATTGTCGGGAAGAACGCAACGTATGAGCAATTCCAACTTGATTTAAACATTCTTCATAAACAGAAATTAGGTCTACAGAACACCTTTTCTGCTAATATAAATCGATTCGGATTATACGACTACACGATTAGAGCAACGGAGATATAAAATGGAACAAGATAGAATGCCAAATGAAACTGAGGGCGCGAAGGTAGATGATCTTAGAAATGAAATTTCAGACCTAAGTTCAAGGGTCGCATCTTTAGAGGCTCAGGTCGAGGCGCATCGCATTGCATACCCCTAGATTTTTAAAGAAACAACTTGACATGAACACTACAAATATGTAGCTTATTTGGACAGGAGAAAATTATGGCTATCACGAATTTTGAGGACTTTCAGAGAAGCGGACGGAACTTTACCGAGGCTGAACCAAGCACAACGCTAGTTCCGAACAACAATCAGCAACGCGCTCTTGATGCTCTCACCCAAATGGGTATGCCATTTCAAAGCGGTCTTCAGAACCCATCGCTTACTCCGAGCGCGAACGCTCCATTCAATCAGGCAATGCCTCAAGGCGATATGCGCGTACCGCAACAGTTTCAGGGCGCACCAATCGGCCCTACGAATCAAGCACCGCCCGTTCAACCTGCATTTGTGCCTGATCGCTCGCTAAATCAATTACGAGGCTCAGAGGCACTTGCTAGAATCATTTCTGGTGAGGCGGCTCCGCTATCGCCCAATATGTCATTAGAGCAGAGAGCCGCGTCAGATGCTCGTCAGCAAGCGAGTCCCGCGCCGAATATCTTCAACCCGACACCACAGACCGCACCTCAAAGTCAAGAGGCGCTGAACATCCTTGGCGAGATGTCCGGTGTGCAAGGAACGATGGGTGTGCCACAAGGGGCGACTCAATTCCCTGATGGCGGAGGAACTGCGTCCGAGGTGGGTGGCTTGCGACCGATGACGCAACCGGAAGTGGGAGCGCAACAGAAATCAATACTTGATGTTCAGGCGGGGAATACCGCTGACAAGGGATTAGATGCGTTCACACCCGGACGCAACAAGAAGACAGGGCGGACTGAGTTTGATGTGGCAGGACTGGCGAGGCAACTCGGTGGTGGCGCGGCGGGATTGCGCGAGGCGAAGGAGATTGTTCGCGGTCAGATGATGAAGGAGCAGGGCGCGACAAGTGAGTTGCGGAAGATTGTTAAAGGTCTAACCGAGCAAGGGATGACCAAAGACCAAATCCTTGATGCTGTTGGAACGCCCGAACAACGCGCAGGAATGACGGATTATCAGCAATTCAAAAAACTCAATAATCTGAACAAGTCCCGCATGAAAGAGCGCTCGCAATCGAAGAACGAGCAACGTCGGATGGAGCGGACACGGAACAAGGCTCGTTATAACGAGGACGGAACTCCGAAGAATGACGCGGCGGTATTCATCGAACACAAGCGGTTTGCGGATGACACCGGAGCCGACCCCGAATCTGATACCACGAACTACGACCGGATGACCGCATCTCAGAAGCGCGAGTACGACCGCTATCAGAAGTTGGTTACGTCTGGGGCGCGTGTGCCGAATCGGATGCAGACGCGGATGGACAAGATTCAAGAAGAGGTTCAGGCGAAGAGCGAGAAGGAGTTTGAGGCGAAGACAGCACAACAGAAGGAAGAGAGCCGTAAGTCACTTATCGCAAGTCGGATTGCTTCAGCGCAAACTGCCGAGGAAAGTAAATACTATTCAGAGCGTGAGAGGAAGATAAAGGCAATTGATGCGAGAAAAAAGACCGGAGGTCTTAGTAGCAAGGAAAAGGTTGAGTTGACTAAGCAGAAAAATAAACTTAACGAAGAGATAATGGCGGGATATACTGCGCCCGAAGTTGACTCCGCTCCAATAGTAACGACTCAGGAACAATTTGATGCACTGCCATCCGGCGCACAATACAAGAATAACAGCGGTCAGATTGCAACAAAACCATAAGGAATAACATGGCACTTGATGAATTTGGCGGTGTAATCCAAGAAAGTCCTACTGATGATTTAGCGGGGGCTGTAGATACTTTTGTCCAACCGCAAGAAGCGCAAACCGATGAGTTCGGTGGCATTGTGCAATCGCAACAGACTGATGAGTTCGGTGGGATTATTCAGAGTCAGGAGCAAGTAGAGCAAGAGCCAACTGCTCCACTAAGCAAATATCAGGAGTGGATTCAGGGCGATGAGCCACCGATTGAGGGTAACGTTCCTTGGGGGACAAAGTTCGCGGCATCCACGGAGATGACATCCCTTGACTTGATTGGCGGATTGGCGTTGCTACCTGAGATGGCAATGAAGTCGCTACAAATGTCAGGGCCACAGCAAATCTCACCCGATGGTTTAATGCAAGACGGTCGTGTTCAGTTGACGGAGAAGGGCGAGCCAATTGGATTCGGCAAGACCGGAGACATTATTGAGAAGTTCGCGGTCGACCGGATCAAGAAGTCTGAGAGGATTCGAGAGCGCGTCACTGAGCAAAAAGAACCGATAGTCCAACTTATCAAAGAGGGCAGAGCGGGTGATGCTGTGGAGAAAATCGTTGAGATGGCAATGTTTGAGGTTCCACGCCTTACAATGCAGATTGCAATGGCGTTCATTAGCAAGGGCGGAAGTCTTGGGTTTATGGGAACAAGCGCGGCAGGAACGAAGTATGGCGCTTTGGCAGACGAGGGGTTGTCAGAAAAGCAACGATTAACCAACGCGACTGCGACAGGAGCCGTTGAAGTTCTTTCCGAGGCGATGGGTACAGGTCGCGTGATAGACAAGGTTTTAGCGGGAAAAATTAAGAAGGGTGCGGCAAAACGAGTTGCTGATTTTGGCAAGGATATGCTCGTCGGCTCGGTGTCTGAGGGAACTGCGCAACTTGGCGAGAACGCACTTGACCAAATGGTGGGGATGGATGCGAGTCTTGGTAATGGTATTGCGGAGGCGATGATTCTTGGCGCATTTTTCGATGGGGGAACGTCGATTTCTGGCATGATGGTCAATGCGAAACGAACAGACCGGGTTAAGAAAGGGTTGATGGCATCGGGAGCGACAGAGCAGGAAGCGGATGCGTTGATTGCCAGATCGCAAGAAGCAAAGACCGATGATGAGCATAACGAGATTGACAAGGACATCAAGGAAGTTCTTGACCGGAATAAGACAGGTGGCGATTCGATTGGCATGGCAATGGAGGAGGCGACCGCGAATGAGATTTTGCAACAAGAAAAACTATCAGAAGCGGATTTAGAGAAGTTAGAGGGGATTCTTGGCGAGGTTGATGCACTGACCGCGCATGAGATTCGTCAGCGGATTAAAGAGAAACAGGAGGCACAAGATGCAGACACCACACAGCGGGCAGATGAGATTGAAACAGAGCAAGAAGGCGAGCAAGCAACCGTCGAAGATACTAGGGGTGTCCCGGCAGAAGCCGATGGCGTACAAGAGTCAGGTGAAGGCGCGAACGGTGAAGTAGGGGGTAATGTTAATATAGAGAATCTTTCTGAAAATCTAAAATCAGAACTATCAGATGTTAAAGGAAAATATGAAAAATGGAAATATTTCGATAACGTCTGGATTGATAAAAATTTAGACAAGTATAATACTGCGGAAGAAGATGTTAGGGAAAGTCTTAGAAAGCTAGGATACAATAAAGACCTCTATCATGGTGGTAATAGAGGTATGACTGAATTTGATTTTTCAAGAGCGGGAAACGAGACTGATGCTAAAGATACTATTCTGGGAGCTTTTTTAACTACAGATTACGAACAAGCCGAAAGATATGCGGGGCCTAGTGGTGGATTAGGTTCTGTATTAGCTATTAATGCAAAAGTTGAGAATCCAATAAAACTACAGTATGATTCATCAGACCCATCTAGGGCTATTGCTGAGGTTGTGTCAGAGTATGCCGGAAAAGATATTGGTGATCTTGAGACAGCCGATTATGTGGAATGGAAAACTTACATTACTGAAATAGGCCATGATGGAATAGAGATTGAACTTAATGATGGTATTCTCAATTATGTTATATTTAATGAAAATCAAGCAAGATTTGCTGATCCTGTCTGGGTAGACAACGGTGGGAATGTTGTTGCAAGAAAAGTTACCACCCCTGCCAAGCAACCCGCCCAGCCCGCGCAGAAGGACGGGGCGGAGAAGGTGGCTCCGAAGAAAGCGAAACCTGTTGCTGAGAAGGTTGTTCCGCCAAAGAAAACCATGTCGCTAGTCGGTGATGACATCGCAACAATCCGTGATGACATGGATTTCGAGGGTCTGAATCCTCAAGAAGCGCAGAAGAATATCGACACGCTTGAGAACGCAAAGAAATCGGGTGCAGACAGAAACGCAGAAACGGTTGCGGCTGAAGTGCTTAAAAAGCCAAGAGTTGTGACACCGGAAGAACACGCGGGAATGGTTGTTCGTGCGGGTCAAATCAGCAACGAGATGAAGAAACTTCTCAATGAAATAAACGCGCAAGTTGATGCAGGGCAAGATACATCGGCGAACCAAGCCAAACTCGACGGACTCGATAAGGCGATGGACAATCTGACCTACGCGGCTGACCTCTCGAAAACCGAAGCGGGTCGTGCGCTACAGATTCGCAAGCTGAGAATTGCACTGGATAGTTACGAGTTGACGAGTTTGATTCGTAGAGCAAAAGCATCAAAGGGTAAGAAGTTGACTGCCGAAGAACAGCAGAATTTAACGAACTTGGGCAACGAGATTGAGGCGCAAACTAAAAAGATTGCGGAACTTGAGAAAGAAATCACAGACCTTCAAGCGCGTGACTTCGCTGATGCCGCGATTGAAAAGGCTCGCAAGACTCGGAAGACTCGCAAGAAAGAAGATATTAAGACAGACCGCCAAGCAATCAAGGATGAGTTGCAAGCTCTCGGATACCGCGTAAACGACATCACAGGCGTTACGATTGAGTCAGCGCGTCTTATATCCAAATTGGCGGCGAACTACATTGAGGATGGCGCACAGACGCTTAAAGAGGTCACTGCGCTAGTTAAGAGCGATCTCCCTGACCTGAGCGACAAGAACATCTGGGATTCGATTGGTGGGCGCGTACAGAAGTTTGAGAAGCGAGCCAAGACGGACACGATGAAGCGCAAGGCTGAAATCATCAAGCAAGCGAAGTTGTCCGGTCAGCTTGAGGACGCATTCAATCGCGTGTTCGACCCGAAGCGTAAGACCGAACCAACATCAGGTGAGGTTACCGAATTGAAACGCAAACTTGGTCTGCTTGAGTCCGCATACCGCGTGACCGAGACTGACGAAACGGTTTATGCCGAGAAGATGAAGCGAATCGGTGAGTTGAAACGGCAGATTGACGGATTGTACCGCGATGTGAAGCCGAGCAAGCGCAAGGAATCGGAGTTAATTAAGTCCGCTAACCTTGAGATTAAGAAGCTACTCGCTCGCGTGAAGGGACTAGACACAATCGCTGACTTGGAACAGCAGATTCGCACCGGAGATTACACGAAACCAAAGATTCAGAACTCGAAATCACCCGCATTAGACGATTTATCAGCGCAAATCAAATTCTTGAAAGAGGAAATTGCACTGAGAACCAAGGGAATGATTGGTGGCGGAAAGGTTGACGCGCAGGTAATCGTTGATTTACAGAAGTCTATCACGAAAGTCAAGGATCAGATTGACAAGGGGTACAGAAACCTCCCGATTCCTGTGAAACAACGCGGTGCTAGGGTTGCTGAGTTCAAAAAAGACTTGTCCGAGGTGATTAGTACGAGAGATACGTTGGACAAAATCGCTGACCTTGAGGAGCAGATTCGGACGGGCAACTACAAGATTACGAGCAAGGAAAAGGCAACCGTTAAGAGTAAAGAATTGGCTGATGCGCGGATTAAACTGCACCAATTACAGCGCGAGGCGCGGAATAATATCCATGAGTTGCGCCCAAGAACAATGCGTGATTTGGCAAAAGAAGTTATAACACTTCCCCGCTCAATGCTCGCCACAATGGATATGTCATACGGTCTTCGTCAAGGATTGCTCCCGTCACTAGGACATCCGGTCATTGCGGGGAAGGCATGGGGGAAGGCGTTTCAAGCAACCTTCTCGCAGAATAAAGCTGATGCGGCTGACTTGGACATTAAGAATCACCCGCAAAAAGCTGAGTTCGACAAGTATGGACTGCATCTATCGAACATTGACTCCGCAATCTCAAAGCGTGAGGAGTTCTTTGCATCGAACCTTGCCGAGAAGATACCGGGATTTGGTAAGGTTGTAATGGCATCAGAGCGTAATATGGTTACGGGACTAAATATGTTGCGCACCGGATTGATGTCCGACTTCCTTACAAAGCATCCTGACGCATCTGATGAAGCAAAGAAGGCTTACGCAAAGTATGTAAATATTGCAACGGGTCGCGGTGATCTTGGTAATCTTAGCGGGGCGGCTGAAGAACTCTCGCTAGTATTTTTTGCACCGCGATTCGCATTATCTCGCGTTCAAGCCCCGTATATGGCGGTCAAAAACGCGGTTCAACAGCCTGAATTACGCGGAGAGATGGCGAGACAATGGGGTGCGCTTCTCGGAACTGGCATGGCGATTATGGGAATGGCGGTGGCGGCAGGTGCTGAGGTTGGATTAGACCCAGACGACTCCGATTTTGGCAAGATTATCATTCAAGGAAATAAGCGAATTGATATTTGGGGTGGTGTTCAGCAACCAATGCGGATTCTTGCGAAAACAATCAAGGGTATCTACGAGAAGACGACGACCGGAGAGACTGATATTGACCCGCTTAGTGACATCGGTAGTTTCCTGAAGTACAAATTAGCACCTCCTGCTTTGCTTGCTATAGAGCTAATCACTGGTAAGGATATTGTTGGTCGCGAGGTTCAACCGATAGAATTGGGCGATACTGTTCTGCCAGAAGAGGTTAGAAGTGTTGTGGAGAATTTCATCCCGCTCATTATTCAATCTGCGGCTGAAGCATACAAGGAAGGTGAGACAATTCCAACAACAGCGGCACTAGCAATTGGCGAGGGATTGGGACTATCAATCGGGGTTTACGACAAATAATTCAAGAAATAGCTTGACAATGTATAACAGTGCGGGTAGGTTACATATTTGTAAGATTAGATGAAGGAAAGGAGTTATAAAATGGGGAATAAAAAACATATAAACAACGTTATTTCTGAGTTTGATAATGTACTTGAGATAGACATATCGACACCTAAATACCCCGACGCAATAATGCTAGTAAATAAGTCAACATGGAATTGGTATCGTTCTTTACTTGGCGGCAGAGTTTTTGCCGCTGGGGGAAGGAAAACGCTATACGCAAAATGTAAGATTAATGATAAGGTTGTGTTTTTCCATAGAGTTGTGTTGCCTACTGATATAATTATAGATCATATAGATGGGAATGGACTAAACAATACTATCTCTAATTTAAGAGAAGCCACAAATAAGCAAAACATAGCAAACTCTGGTAAGCGCATAAATAATAATAGTGGATTCAAGGGTGTACACTTAACTAGGGATGGCAAGTTTGTGGCACGACACTGCCGTAATTATCTTGGTAGATTTGACACGGCAGAAGATGCTCATAATATTTATAACGAGCAAGCTAAATTAGAATATGGTGAGTTCGCTTACCTTAATAAATAAACGGAGTAAATCTATGAACGATGTAACGAATGGAAAGGGCGGCGAACTGACCGTCACCACTGCACTAAATAACGTAACACTGATTGTTCCCGCAGTCGGGCAGACTGATGGTTTCAAATCCGCGATGTACGTCAAGGTTTGGAACACGGGCGCGGTGACTATATTCGCTTCTGTGAACGAGGATTCTCAGGTTCAGGCGAACGCGGTTCCGATCCCTGCCGGAGAAGACTTCACATTCTTGGGGCAACCGATTAAGAAGCTGATTGTTACGTGCGCGGCGGCTACCACGACTGCATCCTACGGCGCATATTAATAGGGGGTCAACATGGCTTCTATGAATTACACTCACCTGCTCATGTTGCTTGGTGGCGGCGTGAAAGCACCTGCCGCCCGAAATGACATCCTGCAATGGCTGAAGGGCGTAGACTCTGACGGCATCACGATTCTGGACAAGGTTGACGTGGTGAATCCGCAACCGGAAGTGCGGGATGTGAACTGCTTGCGTTATGCTGGCGCAGAGTCAACGGCTCTGGGCTCTCTAAGTGCGACATCTGAGTTTTCGGCATCTATGTGGTTCCGATTGGATAGTCTTGGGGTTTCAAGTCATCTAATAGCCTACGGTATTACCCTGCTAAGGGTTGTTAGTTCAACAAGGATTGATTGGTTTCCAAACGCAAACGGTTCCCCCGCCATATTTACAGTTCCAACTATGTCTGTAGATACATGGTATAATCTTGTAATAACCCAGACGGGAACGTCATCGACTCTATATATTGATGGGGTGTCTATTGGGACACTACCAGTTGAGGTTGTGAACACAGGCGCAACAGTATCGTTTATCGGCTCCTATGCCTCTGTTGAAATAACAGGATATATGTCTCAAGTAATGTTCTTTGATAAGGAATTAAGCTCAGAGGAGTCTATCGCTATATATACTTCTGGAACTTATGACATACCTAGCATGATTCAGGGTTATTCAATGTCAGAGGGCTACGACTTGCCTAATGATGTCTCTGCTAATAATACACCTGTACTTTCTAATAGTGCAATCTGGGCAACCTCTGACGGGCTTCCTAGTTGGACTCATCTTAACGGATGCACCCCGCTTTTAATTACAGACGGTGTTGATGATTTTATAAATACAACCTTATCATCTGTGGGAATAACAAAGGTGGAGTGGCGCGGTGTTAATGATACCACGGGTAATAGCACAATAGCCAATACAGTTGGCCCGGGATCAGCCGCTATATTTATCGCAACCGATAGAACAATACATGCTAATTTTTCTGGGGCTGGCGATTCCAAATCAACTGGGACAGTCCCTAATGACGAGATTGTAACATCAATCGTAGATTTTACTGCTGAAACCATATCTATAAATGGGGTAACACAGTCTCTGGCGGCTGGCGGAGGTCTACTAGGAAACTCTAACCCAATCATTCAACTGTTTTCAAGCAACTCATCTTTCTTTGCCAAAGGGCAATGGGAGTACATAAAGATTTGGAATTCAAGTGGATTGGCCTTGGATGTTATCCCGATAAGTGGCGGATTTCTTGATAAAATAAGCGGTGATGTTTATTCTAATGCAGGAACAGGCGTATTGCCAGTAAAGTATTCTCCGTCCATAAAAGGTATGTCTCAGGTGGATATAGACGTAGTTATTTTTGCGGGTCAATCTAACTGTGAGGGCTATCCGCAGGAGACAATTCCCGCCAAGTGGGACTCCGCTCAAGCTCATTTATTTGGGTACAACATCTCAGACAATGTTGCTTCAGAAGATTTAATACAACTTGTTAAATATAGCAACACAAGCTATGGAGCGGAGCTTGAGGCGGGTATCGAAATCACCGCCACGGGTCGTCGAATATGCTTCATCAAGGTTTCTGATGGGGGTTCAAATCTATATGATGACTGGCAGAAGGGTTCAGCGAAGGGATTGTATGAGAATCTTCAATTACAAGTTGCTGACACACTTGCGGCTCTTGAGTTATCCGGTTATGTTCCTACCATTCGCCAGTTCTGGTGGATGCAGGGCGAGGCTGATTCTCAGGTTCAGGTTAATGCAGACGCTTACTTAGCAAATCTGAATACATTTACAGACGATCTCATTGCTGATGGAATCATTCCAAGCGATGTCGATTACGCAATGGGGCATGTTGTGGTAGGCGCGGGTTCGTACACCGTTGCTGTAAATTCTGCCATTGATAGTTTTGTAGCGTCTAATGGTGGGCTGGCTATTGATACGAGTGGTTATGATTTGAACGTGGATAACGTGCATTATACTGCTGATGGTCTTGATTCATTTGGTAATGATTTATCTGCATATTTTATCTCAAAGTCGTATCCCGCGACATCTGTAGCGGTAACTAGAGGTAATGGGACTGACGCTGAGTATGGGCAACTTATCGCCAACAAAGGCGGCTACGTCCACAACGGCTCGGAGGTTACGCTGATTCAGACGGATGCGGATGAAACCGTGTTCGGCGGGATATGCTTCTACACATCCGATGCCGCTACTTGGGATAAGAAAACCAAGGCGCAATACGAAGCGCACTATCTCACGAATGGCTCGCTAAATCTGTGGGTCAAGAAGTCGGGCGATAATATTAGCGAGGCGGTTCAATACGATGTGACGAGAGAGTTCACACCCGCCGAAAACGCAAAGAACGAATCGTACTTTGGCGGAACAAGCGCGGCTCTCCGTGACGTTGGTGGCGACTTGATTCTTGATGTGGGCGGAAATGTAATTTACACAGCATAGGAGATATTATGAAGAAGATTATAGCAGGATTGATTGGATTGATAGTTGCAGGTTCATGTTTCGCGGCGCAGTTGTCATATACGACGGCAGAGGTTGACCAATTTCTGACCCGCGCTGACCACCTCGGTTGGGCGGTCTACTTTGATAGTGTTCATACAAATACCGCAACAGGTATTGTGATTAATAATACGAGAACAAACATCTCATGTAATGGGTTGGGTTCACAAACCGTAACCACCTACCTACCAAATGGTGTGACATCATTATGGGATACAAATGCCAACGAGATTGTTTCGTCTGCGTTGGGCAATGCGTATAATGTCAGGGTGCAGTTCAAAGCTGAAGCGGCAGTCGGAGCTACATTCTTCGATATTGAGTTCGACATCGGTGATGGTGCGGGGCCGGTGATTGCCGCCAGAACCCTCGGCGCTCCCAAAGCATCCGGTATCGAAATACAATACTCGATAGGGATACCTCTTTTCTCAATGCAGACCTTTGTTAATAACGGGTGTGGCATATGGATTGATACAACGGTTGACGGGCCAGGCGGGTCAGACATCACCATCTATGATATACAGGTGATGGTTCAGCAGGTATTTTACGATTAATAATAGCAGAGATTAATTAACTATAATCGCGCTTAGGGGTAGGCGCGACTCCAAACAAGAACGAGGTAGTGTGATGGACTGGTCAGCGATAGGTGTGGGTGTAACTTCGGTAATGGCAATTGTTGCCTTTAATGCTTGGGCGATGAAATTGGTAATTGGCAATGCTGTTAAGGATGCCCTACTGCTTATTGCTAAAGATTACGTTTCCAAGGAAGATTTTGACAGGCACATTGAACAGTGTCCCGCGAAAATAAAATTGCAATAAGAAATAAGGTGGAGATATTATGAGCAAGTACTTACCAAGCATTATCATCGTCGCCATTGTAGCCGTCGTGTCATATGCCGCGCAACTAAGCTACACCACAGCGCAGGTTGAGAACGCAATCGCGGTGGTCGAGGGTGAATCATCAATCGCATCGCTAATCTTTACGAACGGTTGGGCAATCTCATGCACTTCAACGAGCGTCATCTTTGTAGCACCGTAGGTTGCCATGTTCAGAATCCTAACCTGCGCAATGCTCGCATTCTCAGCCCACGCCTCTATCGTAATGATGGAGATTTCAGAAGGTGGTGTGGATATATCAGGTGCTTATAATCCGTTCCCCGCAAGCACTAACACCACGACATCGGCGGGCGTGAATCTTGAGGTGGCAAGTTCTGGGATTGCTTCGTCTGATATCAAATACGTTCCTGTTTCTCCGACATATCCCGCGAACGGTGGGCCACTAACCATACTCGTTGAAGGCGCAGGACAAGCGACAGCAAACGGAACCTACTCCTACCACTCAACAGTGAACGGAAGACCAACGTATAAGAAGGGTAATTATTATTGGATAACTTTCGATATCTTTAATAATTGGCAAATAACATACACGGAATTTGCTACAATAGTTTATTACGATTCGGGTCGTCGTACCACTTTCCCATCAAAGAGTTCTTGGTTCAAAGTGTCCGGTTCTGATAACGCGCCAACGCTCGTCTATGACGGCGGAGAGGAACCAACGAGCGCTCCGCCCGATATGGTTGTAACGGCAGTGCCAACCACGAACTTCCCTGCTGTGTTCGCTGACTTTGCACCAACCGTTGCGCCAGTTGCGCCAAACCGATCAACGCCTGAAGTTGCCGAGTTCACACGACAAGCAGACGCGGGCGACACCATCGCACTGACCGGAGAGGATTTATAATGAGATTAGTTTTAGCTATTCTGATGACTGCATCGACCGCGCTCGCAACCGACTTCACGTTCTTCGGAGAGGGTGTTGCAGTATCCACTAACTATACGCTACAAGATGGGAGACAAGGTGCTATAACGCTACCATCCACGCTCCCCGCTAATGAGTTGTACCTCGCTTGGCCTAAAAACCAATACGGTTATGGTGAACCAATCGCCATCAATAAGGCTGAAGCGTGGTGGGTCGGTTTTGATACGGTATCAACGGGCGAAACGTTCTATGTCTATGGTCGCAACCTTGCACTTGGCGATGGAACCAATAGCCATCTGTACTGCGTCGAAGAGAACGATTGGTTGACTAGCACGACAAACACGAACCCCTACAAAGCCGAGTTTGTTGTGCCCACTAATTGGGCGAATGGGACGAAGACTATTTATGCCCACAACGGCCACGGAAAGAAGTATGGATGGAGCGAGTCACTATCGCTAACAGTCGAAAGCCCTTATGCGTGGGTTACGAACAGGGTAAATGTCACAGATGACCCGTATAATGCCGATAACACAGGAGCGTCGGATTGTCAGGCCGAGATTGAGGCGGCGATGAATGCGACCCCCTCTGGCGGAATCTGCTACTTCCCCGCAGGAACCTATGCGATTAAAGGCGTATTGTACCTAGATAGAAATAAACAATATGTGGGAGATGGAACCAACACCATTATTACAGCAACCGATACAGGTCGGACATCTGATTTTCTAATCTATACGGATGATAATACTAAACTTCGGGACTTCACCATCCTCCTTTCAGATGCGGTAATAAATAATGCTCCTCTTCAGTTTGGCGGTGAAGTGGGTCTGATCATGGAGAATGTGGTCATTGATGACCGCAACTCTACCAGAAACTTTTCCCACGGACTTCGCCTATCAAATGGTGAACGTTTTCTGATAAGCAACTGCACCTTCTACTTACAGGGCGGGATCGCTGTTAATCCAACCGATCAGAGTAGATTTGTTAATAACACCTTCTATGGTCTATGGGACAACAACCAGATGATAACTATTAGGAGAAGTACAGGTGTCGATATGACTGGGTGGACTGCAACAAACTACGATGTTTCTGATGCTGTTGAGGGATATGGATGGGCAAAGGGGCGTTGGATTGTAGATGACGGGGAAAATAATTGTGTTTACATTGGAGAGAATGAAACCATCAACATGCTGGCACGGCGGCCTACCCCCTTCTTCACGAATGGGGTGATTACCTCCTACAGTGCGCTGGGTGCGGAGGTAGATGTTCCAGACCTTGATCCAGCCAAACCTTGTACGTTTACATTCGATAATATACCTAATGAGTTCCACGGTCGTGGAGATGGGTCTGTTGAATGGTCTGGTGTTAAGGTGTGGGTTCCTGTAGGCCCAGATGGAATTGGCCCAGATGGAGAAGATGCACTGCCATGTTATGTGAAGACAATGGATGCAATTAATAACACATGTACGGTATATATCAAAAAAGATTCGTATTCTGAGGCCGCGAAAATGTCTCCAACATACACTGTATCTGCCGTAATGGCAGATATTGTGGATCAGAACTCTGGAGAGCAATATCTATATGAAGGCCCACAGACTTACTATACTGGCATCCCGATTGCAACATCCTCAAATAGCATCACCTTTGCCGCCGACTCATATGCGTGGGATAATAGGGCGAAGGCTATGGTTGCATATGTGGTCAACGGAACTGGTCTGGGTCAGCACCTCCTTGTGGATAGTGTTATTTCTAATGGTACTGGTATTGTTATGACGCTAACAGACTCTTGGCGCGTAACTCCTGATACAAGTAGTTCAATCTCTTATGGAACGGTGAATAATAATCAGGTGTTCTATTCTAATAAATTTGATGGAAGACCAGAGGCATTACCACCAGAAAACTATTCGGCATCTGCTGGTGTGCAGATATACGGGTCTGGTTATCAGGTTGATATTGTTGGTAATACGTTCATTGAGTTATCCAGAGGGGTATCCCTTCAACAGATTATAACTACCAAGGGAGAACCAGAGTTCAGGACAATCAATCAAAGCGCATTTTGCTTTGTGAAGGATAATGTTTTCAGCAATTGCTATGATTCAATCTTTTATAAGAATAGCGGTTCATCAACTAATGAAAATATAGCTGTCGATTCCACTGCACTCTGCAATATGTTCGTTGATAATATTTCAAGTAACGCGGTGGGGTCTTTCTACTCGTCTACATCCGGTGACATCACTCTTCTTGAGAAGTTTTCAATATTTGTAAACAACTCTATAGTTGGTTCAGTTGGTTTCTATGAGGAGGGCGGGTTCACTAATCAGATTTGGATTGGAAACACAACGAACGGTGTTAGTTGGAAGCCGTAATGCACAGATTGATTCATAGATTCCGCATGAACTACAAGCGGTTGAGACACGCGATTAAGTTGGAAGACCGCATGATGTTTAGCGGGAAATGGAGAGTGAAATGATTGTTCAGGTGGTGGGTTGGAGCGGCAAGGGAGCAGGTTCAGGGGTTATCAAGCGGATGACTCGCGGGAAATACTCGCACGTTTCGCTCCGGTTCAAGGATATTGAGAAGGAAGTGCGGGATTTAATCCGCGACAAGTTCGCAATACACCTCACTTCTGACCATGAAATCGAAAGCATCCAGTTCAAAGGCGTGATTCACCACTCGTTTGAGGGCGGTGACAACTGCACCGTCTTCAATTTCGAGCAGACCCCGGAGCAATCGCTTGGGATTCTCAAAACTGCAATCGGTTTGCTTGGGAAGAAGTATGACTGGCGGGGGATTGGTGGGTTCGTGACGAGGAGACGGAAGCACAACGAGGATAAGTGGTTCTGTAGCGAGCTTGCATCGCACTGCCTGATGATGAGTGGCGTGGTGCTGTTGCACTGGCCTCCGTTTATGCAATCCCCTAACTTCATGCTCGCGTCACCGCGTCTGCTTGATGGGTAGTCACAATCTGTGACCTCCATTTACAAAACCTCGTCACTTATCGATAAGTGACTGGCTTCTTATCCCGCTCGGTACAAATTGCATCCACATCCGGTGCTTCTGGTAACATTATGTCCGTTCGGTACAAAAAACATCCGATTAGTTATGGGAATCGTAAGCGTACTCACCGAAGTGCTCGCGTTCAGCCTGTTGACGGACACCGATGGCTATATCTATGTTGTCGAAATATCCCAAGTGATTTAGCTTACCATTAATATATATTGTTGACACCCATTTATCCCTTCTTTTATTAAAGTGAACACCCGTCTTTCCGCTATTATTTGTTCTTTTTAAACTCTGATTCATTGTGTTCTGAGAATTTGTTGCGTATCTTAAATTACTACGCCTGTTGTCAATAAAAGATGAGTCTCCATGGATTATATGGTCAATTAAAACCCCATCAACCTTATCTATAACTACATGGTGAAAACTTTTTGGCTTTCTTTTTTCAGAATACTTTGCGTATATGTATTTATCTTTTGCATATTTTATGGCATATACTCTGCCACTATTGTAATTATCCCACACATCGGTATCTACTGCCATGGAAGAGTTCTTATGCTTGTCTGTTGAAATATCAATTAGCAACCAATCACCATGATCCTCAATTATATCATTTGTTTTTTCTAACTTTCCCCATCCATTCTTTCTCCCGCATGGAGGGCACCCGCTTCCTTGTGACACGCTGAACGGAACGGCCTTCCATTTCGCACCGCAAATCTCACACTGGAATTCTAACTTTGTATTTGAGTTTATATATTTGTTCAAAACCCTTATTGGCCTATTACCTATTTCTGAAACAAACTCTTCGTGCGTTTTTCTTTTACTCATAGGAATCTAACTCCTGTAAATAACAACACCTCAACCCGACTAGTTAGATTAGTCGAATCAAGGTGTGCTAAAATTTATTATTCAGTCCATCTAACGAACGTTTTTTTTTTGAATCTCCACGTAATCTACATTACACGAGCGTTATTGTCAACAAAAAAGTTTAATTATTTTTAATGGGCGTATTTACCGTTTTAAGCGCGTTGCTCGATGATGTGACTCATATACCATATGAATGGGCTCTCGCCATCTAAGGGTGTGTTCTGTGCGTTTTAGAGGGTAGTACATAAAAAACCCCGCCATGTTCTGCTAAGAGTGGCGGGGTTCACAGTAAAACAGTCTTTTAGGACTCCTTTATTTTCTATCAGCGGTTCATTCCGCTAAATCTTTACGCTCCTCACAACCATAGTCTTGCCCTCGACATCGATGTGCCGGATTTCCAACCACTCACCATTAACAATTACGCTAATCATTTCGACTCCTCCCTCAACGCTTCCCGCGCTATCATCAACTGCATGATTATCTGTTGCGAGCAATCGTAACTCCGCAATTCATCGAGCGAATCAATCACATCATCCAACTTGTCAATGATCAAGAGCGCGTCTTGCCGATTCTCCCGCATCCAATCTTTGTATTCGTTGCTCATCACCCGCCTCCAAACAACCCGTTGAACATCTCAAGACCGCGCCCCGCCGACTCCCCCTTCTCAAACGCGAATCGCATCGCCTTCTCGAAGTTCTCCGCACTCATCGACACCCGACCGGATTCCATCTGCGGGTTCGTCTTGCGCACAACTCTCATTAACTCGTTGAAGTTCATACCATCTCCTTAATTTTCCAACCATGCGATGCACCAGACCCTTCGGGCAGGTGATCTAAGTGTTATGTGGATTTTAAATCCGAAGCGTATAGCGCATAATCAACGCCTTGCTTGACTCCAACGTAATTGATGAAATCAACGAGAAGAGCGTCAACGTCTTCCTGTGCAATTTCAGCTCCCGTTGCGTTGTTCATGTGGTTGTTTCGCTTAATCGAAGTGTTTGCGCTTTCGCGGTAATCAACGGTGAATTTCTTCATCATATTTAACAGATCAATCTTAGTCATTTGGTTCTCCAATGTTCACATAACCAGTCCATCGACTTTACGGTGAAAACGTCCGGAGCGGTAGTCGAGGTTGACCGCACCGAAAGTCATGTTAGGCGTTAGGATGGCTTTTTAATCTTGTCACCAAATACAACCCAATCAGGTTTTTGAGCGAATCCAGTCACATAGGTAATTTCGTAAATGCCATCATATTCAAAAAACGGAGCACTATCCTTTGTGTAGGTGATAGTGTCTCCCTTTTGAAAGCCTCGGTCGTCAAATCTAACCTCAAAGGGTTTGTCTCCGCACTCCTTGGCATCCATGTATGGTTGTGCAATCTTTAGTTTGTGATGTGCCATAATACTCCTTTAGTTTCTTTCGCCATCCTAACCAGTCAATAGAGCGTAGCGTTAAAACGCCCGCTCATTTTAGTCGTTAGAAATTGAAATAAGCGGCATCATAATCAATCCCGTCGTCACTCTCCGCATTAAACCCCATCGAGAGCGCAAGCAGTGCCGATTTCTCAAGCTGTTTAATATCAACCAGAGTTTCAGTTTTCCGGCCAGCCTTCCACAGAACGGCCAGAGCGTTGTTCAATTCTTCAATCAGTTGTTCATCCATAATTTTCTCCATTTCTAACCAGTCAATAGAACGTATGGCTTCGCCACCGCTCATTTTAGTCGTTACCCGAATATCTTCACCAACCCGCTCATCACAATCCAAGCGAGGATGCAGTCGGCAACTAAAACGCTCGCCATTCCGTCAATCACCACCCCCGTCTTCCTCGCCCATATCATCACAGCCATCGTTAGCATTGGATTCCTCCCTTGTAGGCGTACTCGCCGTAGTATTCCTGTTCCGCATGATGTCTAGCTTCTTTTGCGTCCTCTAACTCTTCAAACACTCCAATGTGTTTCGTTTTCCCGTTTACGTTGATCTGAGCAACCCACTTAGAGTTTCGGTTGTTGCGATAAACGCCAGTAACGCCACTCTTGTTGGTTGAAATCAAACCCTGATTAAGCATGTTTTGGCGGGGGGTCACAATACGAAGATTGCTTCTACGATTATCAACATAGTCGTTGCTGTGGTGCTCTTTGTGGTCAATCTGCATCCCATCTGGGGTATCTAAGATATCACTATGGAACTGGTATGTTTTGTGGTTAATTGAGTAATGAACATACATTGATTTGCGATCATTCTTTCTAACCGCCGTTAGTCTGCCCGTTTTATGCTTGTTAAACACATCGGAATCAACCGCCATCGTGGCCGTTGGAAACTTAGGCGTTGAGATATCAACTAACAACCAATCACCGTGGTCTTCTAATACTTCGTTGGGTCTTTTTGCTGGCATTGTACTACTCCCGTATTTAGCCCCTTAAAAAAAGATAACGGAAACATGGAGCTTTATGCTGTCCTCGGTTAATTACTCCCGAGTAATCCGTTACTTATCTTTATACACTAACTAATCGATAGTGTCAACCGTTAAAACCATTTTTTGTAATTCTTCCAAGTGTCCATCGTGATAACCTCTGCGTGAGAGCCTCCGTACACAACACCGCAAGAGATTACTCCCTTCTTGATGCCGTACTTCCCATATCTCATGGCTAGTGAGCCACTATCAACCAAGCACCCAACGTTCATGCCAAAGATCGTGCTGTTATGATTCGTGCTATAGATTACAGCCGCCGCCGAATGGACATGACCCATTACATAAGAGCAACGCTTTTCCTTCGCGGTGTTGGCACAACCGTAGCGCCCCCCACTCCCGATCCCGTGTTCCACAAGCACGTTCCACCCATCGGGGTCGATGACATAATAAAGAGGGTGGATATTCCAACCTTCAGGCAACCCGTAAAGTTCGTTGCTATCCTTCAGCATTGATGGTAGCAAACCAAGCTCCTTCATCGCTCTCTGCGGGATAGCGTCGTGGTTCCCTAACACCATGTCCCCAAGAGGAAATGCTTTCGAGTAGTCAGCCACAAATGCAAGTGCCTTCTTGTACTCCTCAACAGCATTATGAGCGTCAATCTCAGATGTAAACCGCGATTGAGCGTGGAAATCCAGAAGGTCTCCTACATTCACAACACGTTCTTGGCAACCTCTCCACTCCTGAACCCACTTCAAAAACTCAATGGTATCAGGGTGTGAGTAAGGCGCGTGAATATCCGGGTGGATACACATCGGTCGATTGTCCGACCGGAACTTCGGCTTAACATCGTTGACGTATCCCTGCAATCCCTTACCCGCTGTAACTTTCAAAGGCTTAGTTCCGCCCTCCGCCAACCGACAAGCTCGCTTCACCGAGTCCTTGCTGATGTTTAGCTGAATCGACGCATCGAACTCACCGATATCTTTAACCAACTTAAGAATTTTCCGCGCCTTACGTAGTGAATATGCCATGTTACTCGCTCCTCATGTATTTATCAAACAATTCCTGACTCCAACCCGCCGCGACAATCGCAACCTCTAGCATCTCCATGAAGTCGTCGAACTTCACACCGTCGTCTTCAACTTGCTCCCAACTTATCGCAACCTCATGCCCACCGTCAACTTTAATCTTGATGTAATCCTTCATTTCCCCGCCTCCACAGTCTTCATCATCGCGTCAACCACTCCCTTGATTAGCTCCCAATCCTCCTTCTCAACCGCGATGATACTCTCTCTCGTATCCGTTTCCTGACTCAGCGTGATGAACTCTCCGGCTCCCTCGTCCGCAATCCGAATGATCGTTGCGTTTATGCTGAACGTCTGCTCTTCGACTGGCTTAACCGTGTATTCCGTAATTTTAGCTTCGTATTCCATGTCATGCTCCTTTGTTACCACAGCTCATCTTGTGAAAGCCATTCTGTCCGCACTCCGCGCACTCTTCCAACTCGTCCTCGCAATCCTCTGGAAATTGGATGATGTTTCTCGCGCAAACCAGATTGAACTTCGCCTGCATCAACTCCTCAACAACCTCTTCGACCTCCCGAATCAACTCGTCCAGAACCTCAACACCCGATTTCGCAGGGGTCGCACATACCATCGCAACCAACTTGTTCGTCAGGTGCGCGATTGATTCTTCCGCTGATTCGATAACATCCCGCGCATTGCTCTTGTGAATCCGAGCCGCAAATATTTTTATGTTCGTGCCACTTGGCATTTTAATCCTCCCATTTTCCAATCGCTCTCAAGTACGCCTCCACCTTTTGGGCGGTGGTGGCTTTCCAGATAGAGAACGAATAGCGCACATAATTAGGATCATCCCTATTTAAGATTTCATGAAGGCTGTTCTCATATCTTGAGAGATGCACTTCATCCAACTTCCGCACCATGCGGTCGATCTGGTTTGCGTCCGTGAAGTAGTCGGGGAGTAAAAAGTCAGGGATTTCTATATCGTTTTTATGCCAACGACTATTCATAAGCCAATCACGCCCTTGTCGGTACTCATACCCATCCGCCGCCGCCATCGCTTTAATCTGATCTTCGTTTCTCATGTCTGCTCCTTTGTGCTTAACCTTTTATTTCTTTGATTACCTGTGATATTGTGAAATCCAAATCATCAAGTATATCAACTTGGTTTTGGCGCAAGTCGGAGTTTCTTAGTTCTTGTATTTTTTCACGAATGTCTTTCTCTGAATATTTCATATTTAATCTCCATTTCTAGTTCGCCTCTGTTGTGATCTCTTTGAAGGTTCCGATTATCATTCCCCGCTCCATGATGTAAAAGTCCCATCGTTAAAATTAAACTTCAACCAATAACTCCCCAATTTTCCCGTTGTTTTTCTCCGAACCTTTTGGATGTTAATACTAACCAAGTTGTCTGGGTTCCTTTCGATATTCTTATCCCGATGTACTGCAACAATATTGTCCGGTTTGTTGAAGAAGTTTGCTGATCCTGCAACATCGTAAGCAGTTGGAACCGGATAGTCAAACACTTTCGAGCCATTCTGGAGGGTAATATCTTCCTTCCGTAACTTGGTAGGGTGGGCAACAATCCACGCCATAACATTATGCTCGTTAATGAATGCTCGAATCCTACCCAAGAACCTTGATACATATTCCGTCTCGCTAATTCCGTTTGGTCTAGTGTGGCTAAACTCGTTGTAAGGGTCTAGCACAAAGGCATTTACACCTTTCTCTACCACAAGATACTCAATCAATTCGAGAATACTTTCAATACTCATGTCTTGTTCCGAAGGGGTCAGCATGAATATTTTATCCGATAGTGTGCGAAGACTATTCCGAATATCCTCCTTTGTTGTGCGTTGATAATTATAAGCACCGTAGAAGTTTGTGCAGGTGTGCATCTCAATTAATTGCTTCATGTGCATTTCAAGCGGGTGGCTCTCAGGTGAAAACACAGCCCACTTATAGTCGTGCATCTGGGCTGAATTAATAATAATATTATCCAACCATGTAGATTTACCACTACTAGGTATCCCCGTCAGGAGGTAGAGTTCAGGTTTCAGAGCCAACTCAACATTAACCCACCTGAGATTATCTCCCTTCTCATGCTCTGGATTCTCCCACAACTCGAGCAACCCATCCTCAATGTCCATAGTTGTTTTGTAACTATCGCTAACATTAACCTTGTCCATCTCTGCGGCTAATGTCTCTTTAATATCGTCAATTCCCATTAAATTTCTCCATTCAAATACAATAATCGTTGTTGTTGCTTCCCTTCACGCTGATGTCCCGGAAGCCTTGATACTCTTGCGCGGTTTGAACAGGCAGGGTCTAACCCATACGCCTTCCCGAACTCCCCAAACAACCAACCTCGAACATCCTTCTCCCATTTTTCCCCATCCGAACCGCAGTTGACTTTAACCCAACCGTGAAGACTCTTACTACCCGAATGTATCACCGCTGATACAGGGACACCAATTGAAATGCACTTAATCCAGAATTTCACCTGCTTGACTAGTGGCACTTCGTCCATTTCGCACACAGCGTACCGTAACTCTTTAACGGTTTGCTCGCATCTGTAGCTCATCTTGGCCTCGGTGGTCATCCCAACATCACCAGTCATTGGATTTGGAATGATGTGCGGGTACTTGCCCAAAGGTTGCTTTAACCACTCACCAACCGTCTTCACATCGCGGTCAAAAACATCCCCAATGAAAAGAGAGTCGGTGGGTTTATACAGGGTTCGTAGAGTTAAATCACCGTCTGCGTCTGGGTCACCGTGTAAACTAATTGGTGACATATCCATCAGCTCAATCACTCCATCATCAATCTTACTGATGAAACTATCTAGCGCGTTCACCATTTTAGGGGCAAACCGACTAATGGGGCGCGGTGCAATTGGCTCGTAATCACTACTAACCGTCTTGAACGCTTTGTTTATCGCCTGCTCCATCTCGTTCGGACGCAAACCGTCTAATCCAGAGCAGTCTGCTAGGATTTGATCCGGGGTTAACTCCGATAACACTCCCAAACTCGCAATCTTTAGAATGTATTGATGAAGACCACCTCCACGGCAGGGACATTCGGTAATCGCTTCTTGATACTTTGATAGTGCGCTCACTTTTGCTCCCCATATTTATCATGGTGTTGCTTCCAAGTTAAACCGTTACACAGGTCTTCACCTGACGGGCCTCTCTCGTTGGATTTGAATATGTGACTATCATTATCGTCATTAAGATACATCTGCAACTTCGTATCTCTTGTTATAAACTCAGGGGATAAATACTTCGGGTTGTTGCGGTGATATTCTGAGTTCGCCGCGTTCTCTGCCGCCTTGAATATATCCTCAAGAGTAAAGCCCTCCTTCAATCTAGCGTTAATGGCACCAACAACCTTATCGGACAACACTCGATAGTTTCTTCCGGTGACATGATTGAACCGCTCAATAAAACCATCATAGTTATTCTTTTCTTTCTTATCATTCTTGTTTGTTGCGATTTGTTTGTCATCCGTTTGCGATTTGTTTGTCACTTGTTTGTCATCCACCTGATGCTCTTTCCACTTTTTTACTTCTATTATTGAGTATTTGTTTGTCGTTTTGATTGCGATTTCTCCGGTCTTTTTCAACTTTTTTAGACTGGTACGAATCTGGGACGCAGTTAGTCCTGTTTGCAATCTAAGCGAGTCAACCCCCGTTATCAAACTCCCGCGAGGAATCTCAGCACCCTGCCATTTACCATCCTTGTGATTGGCTTTAATTAGGAGGTGAATGAAGAGTCTCGTAGTGTTGTGATCGCTGTACCACTCCCATTCTGTTGTGCTCCTGTGGAGCTTTATCCACCCAGACATTATTCACCCCTCAACATAGCGTTGATAATCATGTTGCAAGTTGATTTAAGGATATATAATTGTCTAGCTGATGCGCCAGTACTGCGCATATACTCAACTGATTTATCCCTAATTGCGGTGTATTTATCGATTTCCTGCGGTGTCTTGCTTTGTTTCTTGTCCATTTGTAGCTCCATACGGGTTACGGTTTCTTAATTTGTCTACGTCTTTACACGTAAACTCGATTGCTTTCTTGATGCGGTCTACTACCACAGACGGAAGCTCATACACTTCGGCAATATCGCCGAGGCATTTGGCCACTTGTCTGTTGTAAACTGACTGAATTGGGGGTAGCATCCGCACTCCTTCTTTTAACTCACCCGTGACCATACACACCTCCAAAGTCCATGTCAAGTACTTTCTTCAACTTTCTACTCATCGCCGCTCTCCTTTCTTCTCAATTTGACAGCCTCACTACACATCCTAATCAAAGACCTCTTTGCGGCTTGTGCTTCGTAGAATCTGCCCTTCCAGTAATCCACATTACTCTGTATATCAGCAAGTTCTTCTCTTGGTATTGTTACATTTTTACTCATCGCCTTTCTCCTTAATCAAACAAACGCCCGATTGCGCCCACTCATCCCATTTATCCCCACCAAGGTACTTCTCTTGCGCCTCTTGCTGGCTGATGTATCCGGTAAACGTCTTGTTGCTCCCGTCTTGGTCAGCGCTGAAACATGCCACCAGATTATTGTCTAGGTCGGTCATCGCTTGTCCTCCTTGAATTTATCCCAGTACGCGCCATTCTCCCAAGCGATTCGGCACATTTCATATACATGATCGTGCCAATCGACACCATTTGCCTTTCCTGCGCTTCCCTCGTTGTACCACCACACCTCAAACTCACTCACCAACTTTCTCCCCGTCATCGCCGTCCTCCCCCTTACACATTGAACACGGTTGAGGCTCGTCCCCATACCGCGCCTGAGCGTCGGTTAGATACAGCCCTGTTCCGTTGCATTGCGGGCATGGTTCTTCATCGATTATCTTTTCCTCGTTCATTTCCGTCTCCTTTTCGCTTTTTTCTCTGGTCTTGGCGTAGTGAACACCGGGTCTATTTCCGGTTTGCGCCAGAACTTCATCATTTCTTCGTAGTCGCTGAACTCTTCAGTTTCGACCTCGCCGCCGTTTCGCCTGAACTTAATGCGGCAGGTCACTCGCTCGCCTCGTCGTGGATGTTGCCGATTACTTCCCCGCCTTTCTTTAATACGATCATGCAGGAAAAATCATTCCAAGCCGTATTATTCGGATTAAGATTGAATCCGCATATTTGAAAAGAGACAACGCTTTCTGTCGGTTCTTTGATTCTTTTAAGATAGTGCTTATAACGAACCCGATCCCCCTCGTAAATCTCCGTCCCTTCTTTATCTCGCAACCCTGTGAACTGCCCGACCGTGGCGGGGTCTACGCTCCACCCTCCACCTCCTAGTAATGGATAAATTGCGAATTTACCACTTGGGCCAATTAATTGAATAGGGTATCCATACCGCCAAATCCCCGTACCGACTTCCTTGCCTCTGAACTTGATTTCCCTCATTTGATTCTCCTATTTAAACTTCCACTCTCTGCTAACGGTTGCGATTGTCACGCCCTTCACGTTCGATATTGTTATACGTTCGACTGTGACAGAAAAGTATATTACAACGCCTAGCACCATGCCTATCAATAGCTTGCTCATAATTCTCCTCTATTTAACCAATTAAATTAACAGCATATTCTAGCAGGAACACTTTCGGCGCAATCAAAATCTGAATCCATTGTGTGTTGTATACTATTAAAAGTATGGTAAGAGTAATAAATGAGTGACCGATAAAAGCAAAATCCCACGCTTCATCCTTCTTACGCATTTTGAGAATAATTTTTGTCCACGGATAGTACGCAAGCGTTAACAATATTCCGCTAACAAATCCGATGAGACCAATGGTAAATTCCCACGCTAACAACTGCTGAATAACATCCGGTGCTTGATCCAAGATGAAATCCTTGCCCTGAACCGTTAGGTTGATAATTTCCGCTAATGCTTCTTGTAATTCCTTGCTCATAATTCTCCTTGCCCCGCCCGAAGACGGGGACTTGGTTGGTTTTAGTCTATGTCCGCTCGCATCGCCTTCATCGCTTTCGAGTACACCGATTTGATTCGCTTGGTTCCAACGTCATCAAACTTCCCGTCTTTAATCATCTGCCCGACTAGCTGAAGCTCTGGCATTGTTGCCGCGTCACTGATTGCCGTATTGAAATCCGCGAATTGATCGTCTGTCATCGCGTTACCCGCCTCAATTACAAGCGGTTCAACTGTGAATGGTGCTTTCTTGCCTCGCGTTTCGGTCAACATCATCCGTAACTTGCTTTCAATGTGGCTCATGTGGCTGATTCGGATACCTCCAATCTCCGACCCCGCCCATTTAACCTTTGGATCATTGAACAGCGTCATTGACCGCCCAACGTAATTGTCGCCATCTGAACCCCACGCGAGAATCAAAACACGGCGCATTGACTTGCAAGGTTTGAAAGGTCGCCCATCTCCGCCCTCATAATGGACGCTTACAGGCTGATCCGATGCGTTCACGGTAACTTTGCTCACCTTGACGGTGATCGACCCTCCAATCAGGTCGTCAGCGTTCATCTGGTCACTCTTCGGCACTACTGTCTGGCTAATGTCTGTCATATTACTCCTTTGATTCGCTTATTTCGTCATCTTCTGACATATCCACCCGTTCGCATTGAACGAGAATACTTGATTTCTTCCGATAGTCCTCTCTAATCCGCTCAACTTCAAGCTCAAAAGCACGAATTGCCTCGATTATTAGCTCCTGTCTTTCGCCGTCAATCCGAACGCGCTGAACAAATAGCGGCATCCCGTTTGAATACTGGACAAAATCACACCAAGACCGATCCGAGATGAATAATGCCGCCTGAATTTGGTTCACGTACTCTTCAGGCACCTCACCTTTGATAATTGTACTGACTTGATGCTTTGCTATGCGTGATTTAATCTCAATCATGCCATTTTCACCAACCAACCCATCAGGAGAGCAACCGATTTTAAAACCAAGGCTATCATCCGTGATAAACCCGCACTCCTGCACATCATCGAAGTTGTCGCTGTAAATATCCCGCGCAATCGCCTCTTGAATATGTCCGCGCACCATATGATAGCTTTGGAATGAGTCCTCAACCTCGTTTAGTTCGCGCTGACTTGCAATCTCGCAAGCATGGTCGCGCATCTTCTGATTTTTCGCCAGTTTCCCGGATGGAGTCAAAAGAATATTGATTTCCGATGCTGTAACCAACCCAAGGCGGATTTTATACCAATCATCACCGCCTTGAATCATGTCGTGATAGTATTTAACCATTATTTGTACTCCTTGTTTTTGTAGCTTTCCAATTCTCTCACAAGTGTTTCTCGCTCGTCATCTTGGAAAACGAGTTTGAACCCGATAAAATCGCAATGCTTGGGAGATTCGATCAGCTCGACCTGCATCCAACCCATCGCGTTTTCGATTGCCTCAACACAGCCGTTCTTTTCTGAAAGGTATCCCTCCGCGATTTCCTCGATTTCGTTGTAAAACATATTCTCTAGGCATGAGAGACACATCCAGTCACCGTTATATTCAACGCAATCGCTATCATCGCAGAATGAACAAGCCTCATTTGTGCCGTCCCATTGCCCGTGATCGCTTCCATCGTATTCACTTCCGTACCTTGTCATTTGATTTTCTCCTTTGATTCGCTTAACTTAACACGCTCATAGAACCGCGCAACCCTTTTTTTTACATATGCGCGAATTAATTTGCAGGTGCTAACACTTTTTCCACTCTGCACCACCACCGCTGAGAACCATCTGCATATTCCCGTAGTTCTTCATGGTATACAGCCCCGCCGCCCATTCTTTTGGCTTCCAATTGGCACCATTCTCCATAGCTGTTAGCATTGAATTGATTCGGCCCCATTGAAACATCACGCAATTCTGTTTTTGTCATTTTCTCAATCCCGTTTAAACCCTTTTTCTCAACACTCATTCTTACTGTCATTTTATTTTTCATTTTTCATGCTCCTTTGTTTTATTTATTTTTCCGGTAGAATCCCCACCGCCAGAACTGCTTTGCGCTTTTCTTCCGCTCAATTTCCGCAACCATGTTTTTGAGGATGTCGAGTAGAACCAACTCCGCAATATCTTTGTGACAATGCGAACGCCGGGCGAATTCATCCTGAGCCTCTTTTGCGCAGTATCCTAACTGAATTGCAATCGCTTTTTTATGCTTCATCTATTCGCCCTCCTTTAATACGCTTCTAAGTTCATCCATAGCGCGGCTGAACATGATTAAAGCATCTGTAATGCCTAGCTCTAACCCTTCGATCTTCTCAGCTAACCGCTTTACCGTTTTTCCACGTTCAACTGCGATTGATGCCGCAACGTCTCTTTCCTGCTCTGCTCTTTCCAACTTTTCACCGAGCGCAAGTATAGTATTCTCAAGCGCAATGTTCCGAGTCTGTAGGTCATCCACTGAATTTCTCATTTTCCCGCCTCCTTTATCCATAGATTAAAACTAATACGATCCCGCCCAGACTCAGCACTGGGAGCAGAAAGAACAAGTCGAACGCGCTGAATGTGACGCGCAACCCTTTTCTTTTATTCCATTCTCTTAACATGCTAGCCTCATGCGCTCCGGTTGTCTGTTTGCTTTTCATTTGGTGCGCTCCTTTTTATTTAGGTATGCAGTAGCTTCAATCATTAATTTTGTAGCTTTATCCTGATCATCTCTCGTTTTAGCATCCTTTCTTAATTGTTTCCCAGTGTTAAGGCAGTACCGAAGCGTTATATAATCCATTCCCGGCATGGTTTTGATTAATTTTTCAACGCTGTTGTAGTTTGTTTGTAATACTGTTAGCTCGTTCATTCGCTTGCTCCTTTTAGTTTACACCACGAAAGCCCAAGCGGTTTAGGCTCAGGCGGTCGGGGCTTGGGGGCTAGGGGTTAGTCCTTAAATGCGTCCTCAGGTGCTACAGGGGAAAAGAAGCGGCTTTCTTCTATGCTTTTCGGGCCTGTTATCGTTACAAGTGGACTACTAATCCCTTCTAAACCATAAACAACGCGCTTGCTATTTGACGGGCCAAACGAGCGTTTAAAATTTGCGCTCAATACCTTGGCTTTTATCCTACGGTCTGTGTAGTTTTGAAAGTGGATAATATCACCCTTTTTAAATTCCATTTTCATCTATTCACCCTCCACTTTTGCCCATTCTTTTAAATACCGCTCAGAATACCCGTTACCAGTCTTATAATCGGCGCTGTGAATCAATTCGATGCCGCGATCCCTACAATGACTCCAAAGCATTGAATCAGAGTCTAATCCGATTGCCTGACCTGCTTCATAGAGATATTGTTCTCCATACCCATATTGAAAGGGAAGTGTTTTAAACAGTTTCCCGTCTTTATAGATACGGGCTGAAAAATAAGTGTTTCCGCTATCTCTGTGCATCTTTGCCTGTACTTCAATTGTTTTCGTTTTCATTGGTTTTTCCTTTCCGGGGTTATTTATGCCATTTTAATTCTGGAGTACGTTGCGAAACTGCCTTTTTTATCCTATTAATAATTCAAACCCTAATAACTTATTTACGCGCTTATAATCCATTGTGTGATACCGTCCGCGCTTTGTGAGTGGTAAATCACCACGGCTCCTGTAGACCTTTTCAAGTCGCGCACCTGCATTTTTAGTATAAACCGCAAGATACACAGTGTTATACTTAACAACATATTGATTATCCATCGCAAGCGTCATTAGCTCGCTTTTAATAAACTCTATTCCTTGCGTTGTGATTATCTCGTTCATTCCGTTCTCCGGTTGTTGTTCGCTTGCCATGACTAGAAATACCGTCCTGTGCCTTCCATTAAATCCTGATAAGACTCTTCCCTGTCAAGGTCGTCATCTCGCTCTGTGTTCTTTGTTCCAACTAAACGCGCCACAACACGCTCCTTGCGATCTTGCGCGGCTTTCTGGTCTGACTCCATCCAACTAGGTTTCATAATCTGACTCCGATTCCCGCGAGTGAATTCCCGCCCTTGGAATAAATAGAAAGTAGCAAACAGGCATAATTAACCAAGCACTAAATTTCACGGTTTACACAATATGCTTCTATCATTGCCCCAAATGCATGAAAATAAATCGAAATAAAGTTAGGTGACACCCTCCGAAAATCAATTTGCGCGGAATACCCACCACCAACCAATCAGGAATACAGCCCAACTGTACCCCAAATGAGGCACAACTCTCGAGCTGTTCAATCTGCCAAAATCACATCAACAAACCGATTGAAGGGGTGCAGGGTAGGGGTGGAGGGATGCGTCCCATGCTGTACACACATTGTGCGCACGTTGCGTCCGGTTCATTGCGCGATGGCTCCGATGCCGCGCGACTGGCCTGCCGATTGATCGCGTGAACAGCCCGATTGATCCGCCGCGCCCCCAGACTGGCCGACTGAACCGCCGCTCAACTCATCGAGAGCGCATCCGTTGGGCAATTGGGCACGTCCACTTCAACCGTGCGATTCTCAGAGGGTTAATTCGCCCGAACCCATACCGATTGTCCGACATCCGCCCCGATTCATCCGCCGGCCAGGTCAGCCTGCACCGTGTTAGCGCGCTGACTGCCGCACGAATGAACCGCAACCCATCGATGCCATCACGCCTGCTCCGGTGCTGTGCTGTGCAGGCTCGCGAACCGTCTGCATGGTGCCACTGACAACGCATCAACCGCATTGTCATTGCGTTCGCCATTGTGCCGATCATCGCAACCGTGTGCCGGGCGTGGGGGGCGTTACCCCCTCGGGGGCGGGTGGCGTGGGAGGAGAGGCATCGCAAAATTATTTTTGGGTTATTTTGGCGTTGTTATAAGCTACGGAGTTGGTGTATCGAGTGGAATCACTTGCGGGTGGAAAACTGATTCGCTGTAAACTTTGCGGGGAGGTTCGCTCCTTAAGCCTCACCTCTTGTGTTTTCGCTTCGCTTCAACACGCATTATACAGGCGGAAGAGGTCGTGTCAAGATAAAAATTACGTTTTTAGCAATTATTTTTCAGCGGGCGCTCTATAGTTGATTATCGTAGCCTGTTTTGGTGGTCAAAAGCGCTGGAATTATACGACGCAACTTTGCCTTAGAAATCAAATGGGCGTTTGAATAGAAAGGCAAAGCAAAGCGAAAAGAAAGTGGAAGGGAAAAAATCATAACTCAGTTTCCATGATCTTATTGAACCGAGCGCGAAGTTCAAGCTGTTGCTTGGATATCTTTCCACCTTTATCGTTCTTTAACATGCCGGGTGATAATGGCCTTCTGTCAGCAACGCGCTTTACTTTCTGACTTTGCGAAAACTCGGAGGGTTTCTTTATATACTTCTTTGGCTTCTTCTTTGCTTTTGGTTTGGCGCGGGTGGTTTTCTTCTTAACCTTCTTCACTTTCTTATCTGGATGGCGCAGACCGTGGCACTTGTGGCAGATTACAACGATGTCCTCATCTAATTCGTTACCGATTCGTGCGTAGGTTAGGTGGTGCAGGGCTAGACATTGATTCTTCTTGTATTGCTTACCGCAATCCGAACATGTTCTATTTGCAATTGCGATTAACCGGATACGCTTATTAAGCCAGTGGTCGGTTTTTAGGTAGGCTTTATATGATTTACGTCTCTCACCTGTGCTACATATTATCTCTTTCATGCCTCGTTTATACCGTTATTCCTTAGTAATGTCAAGTTAAATCACAGTAAAAGGAAAGTTTAAATTGAGTGCTTGACAAGCGCTCGGAAAGGAGTATATTGGTGGGACAAACAAAGGAGAGCGATAATGATTAAAACAACAACAACAATACTATGCGATATATGCGGTCGAGAGATGGATTATGCAGACGGAAATAGCATGTATAGAGGCGAGCATATGCACTCAATGCAGATTGATAGATTTGGTAGCATTGAGACCTTACATGAGTTTTGCAATGATTGTAGCGACACGATTACTCAGTCAATAGAAAGGATTCGGGAGGGAGCGATAAAGGCGGATACTAAGATTATTCACATGAGAGGTGACGAGGTTATACCGCAATACTCGCTGATAGAAATTGGAGATAGAGGTTATGCTAATATTGCATACGGAGATGTTCCGAACATTGGTGTGGCGGGTGAGTTATTAACAGCTAAATATATTGAACTGTCTGATAACGGTACGTGGGTTAATAGTGATGGAGAGCGATAAATGCCGATAAGAAAGACATATGATGTTGGGAAGAATATAGTACCGGAAGAGGAGGACTTGGGGGAAACCGAGAATCTGATGCTTGCGAGCGATGTGATGACTGCCGAGGATTTGGTAAACTACCCGAAGATTAAGAGTGAGAGTCCGAGGGATCAGGGGATTATGTGCGCGTATGCTTGCGGTTATGGGCAACGCTATATCGCGAAGATGTTTGGATTGGGTCAACCTGCCGTTTCTAAGATTATCAAGCGGATTGATCCTGACCACACGTTTCGGGTTACAGCGGACGCGAAGAAGGCTTTTATCACGCGGATAGCTGAGAGTCGGGCTGTTGAGGCGATCTCGATGATAACCTACGAGGACTTGCAGGATTCGAGCGCTACGGAGAAGGCGCGTGTTGCTGACACGATGCTGAAGATTACGCAGAGTTTGAACCAGAGCAAGCACAAGGAGTTGGGCGCGTCGATGCTTGATTCGCTTATTGATGGGGCGATTAAGGAGGCGGAGGTTGTTGTTGTGGAGAAAGGGCCGTTGGAGGGTTTGTAGATGAAAAAGAAAACGAATCAGGAATTTCTAAAGCAGATAGAGGGCAGGGATTTGGTTGCAACCGAAGAGTATATTAGCGCTAAATCAAAAATATGGTTCAAGTGTTTGCTAGATGGTTATGAGTGGACGGGAACCCCTGACAATATAATTAATAAGAACAGAGGGTGCCCTAAGTGTGCAGGAAGGATCGGTAATGAGATTGTTGCGTGGTATGACAATTATCTCGAAGTTGACGTATCAACAACTAATAATCCAAAGTCTGTTATGCTTATTGATACGAACGATTACCTTTTATTGAAACAGAAGTATGGCGGAAGAATAACTGTTGCGAGAGGAAGAAAGTCGAAATATGCGACAATCAAAGTTGATAACAAGAATAAATTTATCCACAGAGTCCTGACGGGATCTTCAGATATCATGGTTGTTGACCACCTAAACCATAATGGGTTGGATAATCGCAGATCAAATCTGCGGGTATGTACGTCCATAGAAAACTCTAGGAACATGAAACTTCAAAAAAGCAACACATCTGGTAAAGCAGGTGTATCTGCATTTGGGAAGGGGTATCGAGCGTATATTAATATAAACTCAAGACAGAAGCACCTTGGACTCTTTAAAACATTTGATGAGGCTGTTAAAGCCAGAATAAGCGCTGAAGAGAGATACTTCGGAGAGTTTGCATATAAAGGTACTTAATCATGAACTGCCCCCGGTGCAAAAAGAAGCTAGTGATGTGTAGTAGTGGATATAAATTGTATAGTTGCCCGACTCACTCCTTTATGGACTACGACGAGATTAAGGCGATGCGAGAGGCGATTAAAGCAAAACGGAGGAAGGCGAAGTGAGAAAGGCAGACAAGATGATGATTGCGCTGTTGGTTGGGATATTCGCGGTGAGCGTTCTCGACCAGTTGCGCGTTTCGAGGGAGATACATGCGTTCGTGAATGGCGTTGGCATGAGCTTCGAGTATAAAGATTGGGCATGGGAGAAATAATATGTGTTGGGCACCGGAAGAAAGTAACAAAATTGTAACATCTGACAGCGCGACGACCCACGTTATGGTACAAACATTGGGTTGCGGAGATATTATAGCGCCGATTGGACACATCACGCTTCACAAGGTTGGCGATACTTGCCGGGTTCTGGTGCGCGACTGCACCGATTGGCGGGAAATCAGCAAGGAGACGTACTTTTATCTGAGCGCGATGCTAGAATATGTGTAGGTTAAGTCTTAATGTATTGCGAACTAGCGTACTAATAGTACCGTGAGCTGTCATATATTGCGAGTTAGTTTCACTTTTCGTAACTTAGTGTTGACAGACTGGCGGAATTGTGTAAAATGGTGGGACAATAACAACAGGAG
>Ga0208645_1000393_pt1 | contig 48824 bp, 53 predicted proteins | sample VirMetDEL_Sep_01_FD_184519 | JGI IMG/M metagenome (GOLD analysis project Ga0208645, IMG submission 184519) | Aqueous microbial communities from the Delaware River and Bay under freshwater to marine salinity gradient to study organic matter... | ecosystem: Environmental > Aquatic > Marine >... | reverse complement strand
CAAGGACAACAAGGCCAGCAAGGTCAGCAAGGTCAGCAAGGCCAACAAGGACAGCAGGGCCAACAAGGACAGCAACAGCAAGGCCAACAAGGACAACAAGGCCAACAACAGGATAATGGTCAAGGCCAACAACAACAGGGTGGTCAGCAGGGTGGTCAGCAAACCGACCAGCAAGCCGGAGACCAAAATGGACAAAACCAGAACGGTCAGAACGAGCAACAGCAAGGTCAAACGCAGAACGGTCAGCAAGGTCAGCAAGGACAACAAAGCGACCAACAACAAGGCCAACAATTAGACCAACAAGACGAGTCTGGTGATAACGACAACGACGGCGACGGCATCCCTAACGAAATTGATAATGACGACGACAACGATGGAATCCCCGATGTTCTGGACGACAACCCAATGGACCACGACAACGACGGTATCAATGATGCCGAAGACGACGACGATGACGGCGACGGCATAGACGACCGAGAAGAAGTTAATGACGGCGATTCTCGCACCAACATTTACGACCACGACAACGACGGTATCTCAGATGCTGTGGATTTGGACATTGATAACGACGGTATCGACAACCGCAACGACCTTCACGACAATGGAACCGATGCTTCTCGGGACCACGACAACGACGGTCTTAACGACGGTGTGGACACCGACGACGACAACGACAACATTCTGGATGTTGATGAAGCCGACGGTTCTTTCGGAAACTACCGCTACGACCACGACAACGACGGTATCTGGGACATGACCGACCTTGACGACGACAACGATGGTCTGAGTGACTGGTTTGAAAACAACGACGGCAACTCATTGACGGGTCAATTTGACCACGATAACGACGGTATTTCGGACTACACGGATGGCGACGATGATAACGACGGCATCCTTGATGAGTTCGAACTGTGAGTTTCCACTACACTACACGGCAAGTAATGATGGATGAGATTCTGTGAACATCTGGAATCTTTTCTTGAACTTGTTCCGTGCGACTGTTTGGTTGCTCATGTGGCCGTGGAGTCATTTATTTGGAGATGACCCGACAAGTTTATAACGGTGATATACCCTAACAAGAGTATGAATCCCCGCCGTATGACCCCCAACCAGATGCGCTACTTGTGTTCTCGCAGCGAACTTGAAACTTATGTCTCCAAGAGACTCAGTTCTCTGAACAAGCGTAGCATTGACGCATGGAACGCTCGCAACGAATCCAGTAGTCGTGCTTCGGTTAATCTAAGCAACATTACCCATGAAACCTTGGTGTATATTGCTTCGGCTCTTAACAAAGCCGAGCGTATTGGCTCCTCAGTTAAAACCAATTCAGATTCTGATTCTTCATCAGATAGTGAGAACCTTTAAGTATCAAGAAACGGAACCATATTTCACTAATCCGGTGATATTTAATGGGAACGATGTCTGACCACCAAGAATCTGAACATTTTGCGTATAATCGCACATGGGAAGATATTGAAAATATGTTGGAGCGTGCTGAGTCTAAACAAAATTACTGGATTTCTCAGTTTTATCGGGCGCAATCTGCGGGAAACAGGAGATTGATGAAAGATGCTGCTCGCAATAAAAAAGCCCTTGAAGGAGTTATCAAAACGCTTCGTTGGACTCTCGGTGATAAGAATGTTCCGCACCCGCTTGAGTAAAACTCTTCTTAATTGGTCTATTGACTATTCAGAATGGCGAGGAATCATTACTTCTTTTGAAGCCCAGCAACTGCGAGGCATTCTTCATGTCTGAATGGATACCGGTCGGTGGACCTTGCCGACGACAATGTGATGTTGATTCACAAACTCTCGTTTGCCGTTCATGCGGAATGTGGTTCCGAAAGAAACGAAGTCTTTAAGTATCAGAACAACCCATCCATATTCAAGGTGAACCCTTATGGATGCTAAAACAATTGCAGGTGCAGGTATGATTATGGGCGGAGGGCTACTCGGCTACCGTTCAATGAAGGAACTTTCCGGTCTCGGATGCTACGGACCGGCTGGCTATTTGACTCTTGGACTTACCGCTATTGGCGGTGGACTTTACTTGTTCGGCAAACTCCGTGGAGAAGCCGTGGGTGAAGCCACTCAAGCCATCAAGGACGACATCGCTGGTGTTATGGGTGCTGAAGTAGAATACGCTGGACTACCTGTAATTTCTGATTCCTACGGAGAAGAATCTGCACTTGGCTCCGGAAACGGAGTTCCACAATGGTATGGTTCCGCTGAAACCGAAGAAGTTGGACTTCCAGTCATTGATAACTCCTATGGCGAGAACTCGGCTCTGGAGTCTGGACACGGCGTTCCACAATGGGTCGGTTCAGCAGAGGCTCGCACCATTATGACCACTAAGGACGGAACTCGCAAGTATGTTCGTCGCAACAAGAGTGGACAATTTACTCCTTATCAAGTGAACATCGCTGGAAAGAAGGGTGCCGCTGCTATTGACCGCCGCATGGGTGCTAAGAACTATGCAGGTCCCGGTTTCCGAGACCAAGGCGACAAAAACCCTGTGGCTGGAGCCAACCGCCAATCCCGTGCCGAGGCTTTTGAAGCCCCTCGCACTATTATGACCACCAAGGACGGCACCCGCAAATACATTCGTCGCAACAAGAAAGGACAATTCACACCTTATCAAGTGAACATCGCTGGTAAGAAAGGCGCAGCGGCTATTGACCGCCGTATGAAGGCTCGTCGCTATGCTAAGGCGGGCTACCGAGACCAAGGTGATAAGAACCCAGTCGGTATCATTGACCGTATCAGCCGAAACTTCCTCGGTGCTGAAACCGCTATGGAGCCAGTAATTCCTAACTCCTATGGCGACAACTCGGCTTTGGATTCCGGCAACGGCGTTCCTGTCTGGTATGGTTCCGCAGAAGCCCGAACCCGTATGACGACCAAAGACGGCACCCGTCGCTATGTTCGTCGCAACAACAAGGGACAATTCACTTCCTATCAAGTCAATGTGGACGGCAAGAAAGGAGCCATCGCTAACGACCGCCGAGCCAAGGCTAAGAACTACGCCAAGCCCGGTTTCCGTGACCAAGGCGATGCCAATCCGGTTTCTCAAGCCAACCGCCAACGCTAAGTTGTCTTCAGACCTACTGAACCCTTAAGTAGTTGAAGCGTCATAGTCTCCTTATGGAGTCTTCTGACGACAGTATGGACCCTTTTCATAAGGCATTACTCAGTCAGATGAATCAGGACAAACTCCGCCGACAGGCTCAAGGAGAGCGAACTGGTCTTACTGACCGCCGACATCGGGCTGACCCGACGGCTCGTCAGCGAGTTCCTGAACTGCCGAATGTTTCGGCTGGTAATCCTCATGGACAATCCACACCGGATTGGGTTTCGCAATTACCGAGCCATGAAGTCGGCATCAACCCGATTCCTGAAATTGACCCCATTCGTCGGAATGTCTCTCTTGGTGGCTCTACTACTTCTCAACGCTTGCCGGCTAATGCCGAGGCTGAATTAGAAAAGATTCGGCAACAACTCCGCCGAGCATACGGGAGGGAAGACTAATGGCTATTCGTCGTCAAGGTTTCCTCTGGGAAGTATCCGACCTCGGCAATTTGCCTCCTAAAGACCTTGAAACTCTGGAAAACAGACCCACTTCTGTTTTCTATTCTAAAATTGGAACTGCTACGGTAACCAATCGTCTCAAAACTAAACCTGACGAGTTTATTGTGCTGCAATACATCGGTAGCACACCGGGAACCTACGGAATCGGTAATAACTGGGTTCCGGGCGGCTATGTGAACATCGTGGTAGAATCCACGGCTTATTATCAAACTCTCGATGGACGAGATGCTCAAGGCATCACCGGCACCGCTGCCCCGTTTCCCATTAGCACCTCTGATTCTCCGGTAATGAAAAATTGGATTCCTATTGAGATTCCTCCCGGCACCAATTGGAACATTACTTATTTCTTGGCGAATGCTTTGGTGGAACCCATTGAGGATTTTCCCACCGATGTTTCTTTGAGTTGGTCCACGACTCCTGCCTGACCGAAACTTTGGAAGTGAAATTATGGGACTGGCTTACGACCTCAATTCAGAAACTCGCCTTTACCTCTATGACTGGCAACAGATACTTGAGGGTGGTAGCCGAAACTTGATTGAAAGTTCTGGCTTTCCTAACGACGGAAGACTTACCGATATTACTATTCCTTTCGATACTTCTGAGTTCGATGTTATCATTCGGGATTCGGCTTTTGTCAAAGACCATTACATTATTGTCGGTTCTTACCGAGCCTTTTTTGCTAATCTCAACGGCGGAGCCGGTGCTTACGCATGGGATGGATTCGTGACTATCATCCGAGCGCACAATCAATCCATGATTGATGCCTTCGATTACGAGCGAGAAGGTGGTTCACTACCTCTCGGAACCTTTAGCAACCCGAACTTTTGGCTCAATCCCGGTTACCTTGGAGGATTCATTGTCCAACAGCCATTTAATCACACAGAAAACCTTTACTGGACTTATCTGTGCCGAATGCCTTATGAGGTTGCCCCCAACCTTACCGGTTTGGGTTCCGATTCCACACCCGGTATTTACTCAGTAGATAGTGGTAAAAGAGAAGGCAACAACTTAGGTTTTGATTTAATCATTGGAGGGCATCAAAGTATAGGTTCTTCCGAAGCCGGTCTCACTAATCAGTCTTACTCAGCATATTTGGCTACTCTTAATTTCACGATTCAGTTTCCCGCTGTCCTAACTAATGATTCTTCGGTTCAGGGAGGAAAAACTACGCAGCGAAAATATGATATTAGTTTTGAATCCAGCGACAGCCGACAAGTTTCGTGGAGGGCCGACCAACCCAACCATGCTGGACGCTATTTAACAGCCAATCAATTTCCGGATACTGTTTATGATACCAATGACCTCGCATACTCAGTTTTTCAAACTGCTGGTGCTTCAGACACCGTTCAACTTACAACTCTCGGGAATGGTTATGTTTTGACTCGGGTTCACGATGTTCTCGGACTCAATGCTGGTCCTCTAAACTTAGACAGTAACCACCTTTTTGCGACTGGTGAAGTGGCCTATGATGATGGAGCCGGAGCCATAGATTTTACCACACCGTTTGTGGGGTGGTGGCCTTATGATACCACGCCCACTTATCCAGACTTATACTGTGCCGTCGGAGACCGAGATTGGGCTTTAGACTCTTCCGTAGCGGCTTATGACCTTGAAGGAGCCTATGGAACTATGATGACTCCTTCATTCAATGTAGGCATTGACCCCCTTCTCAATCAAGTTTTAATTGCTACGGACCGAGTAACGCATGGAGCCAGCACCAACGGTGAAATCTATGCTCTCAATTTTGAATGGGCTATGACCGCCGTAGATAACGCTTTAGCCACTAATCCCTTATCGGTGTGGCCTTTTGCCGTCAAAGGAGGACCTTTTGAAACTGTTGGAGGTTATACCTTGCCCGACCGTTGGACCGGTAAAGCCATTCAACAGAGAACTTTTACCTCTGCCGAAGAAGCCACCGCTAAGAATCTCTCTGGTTATCCCAACCAGCAGGCGGAAATTGCTGGTGGTGCCATACTTGAAGAGATAGAAGCCATTGAAGACCGAACAGTTCAGCAACGCTTACTCCGAGACCCCACTCTGCAAGGAAGCGAACCCGCTGCTATTGATTATCTCGCTGGTTATCGCACTCCGAATTATCAAGATTACGGTAAATCTAACAAAGAAATTATTCCTTTTCAACCTGCCAACATCGCTTACGGATTTATGGGCTACATCGCTGGAGATGGACCCACCGTTTTTATGTATGATTTCGGCACAGTTACTCTGACGATTCCCTCAACTCCCGGAGACCCCGTGGTATATTACCTTGGACCGTGGGGAACCATCGAGCCACCAGTCGGCAACCCATTAGCGGCGGGAGCCGATATTCTTTCAGTTGGTTCCACTATGAACGATGCTATCGTAGATTCACCCTCCGATACTGACCGTCGCCCACTTACGGCGGGTTGGGATGTGGACCGAGACCAATGGATTTTTACTTTCGGACTTAATGGAGCCGGCAATACGGGCACTATTCTGTCCTGTAATTCGGCTTTTGACCGACAACCCGCCAATCAGGTAGCCTATTTGGACCAAACTGACCAATTTTCCAATCTTGATTCTGACCAACGAAGTGCTATGTTCCAACCTCGCAACATGACTCCTTACTTAGACGGAGCCGTTTTGTTTGGTGGTGAACCCGATTATACTGCTCTCGGCCGACCCGGTATTCCTTCTATTCTTCTTAACTCTTACCGAGGGCAAACCGTCCGAGGTTTTCAATTTTATATCATTTCAGGAACTACGGGACGAACTGCCCGAGTATGGACTGATTATTTGCTCTTTGACGGCGTGGATTCTCTGGTGGCCGTAGAACTGCAAAATCTCGGACTCCGAGTTACCGTGGAAAATGTAGAATGGTATAAAGCCAAGATTCTCCGCAAAGGCGAACTTGGACTTACGCCCGAAGAAATTGAAGACTGGGTTCGCTCTCAACAAACTGAATACCGAGAAACACTCAAACTCAAAGAGCGTCAAGGACGGCTTCGCACTCGTCGTCGGCAACAAGCCGCATGGCGAGAAGGTCTGGAAGACACGCTGTCCGGAGATTTCTATGAAACGACTGGTTTTGAAAATCTGGAACAATTAGACTCCGCTGCCGAAACTTTTGTTCCTGATACCCGCAACTCAGCCCCGAAATCCGGTAATAAATCCCGAGAACACTCCTCAATCCGAAAAGGTAGGCGTGATAACAAACGAAATCCGGAATGAGCAACCACCCTGAATCTTTAAGTATCAGAAAACACAAGGATAAGGTATGTCCAACTCGGACGATGCGTATTATGGAATTGTGGACCTGCCTTTAAACCCAACTACGGTGTCTATCGGCACACTAAATGTCCCCGCTAATATCTGTCTTGATACACTCGTTTTTGGACCCAACTCTTCGGCTTTTTTGAGTTCTATTGAGTTTGTGGTTTTGTTAGACGGAGTTCCACTTTGGGAAGGACAATCTTCTGAAGTCGGAAAACGCATTGGGATTCCCGATGAATTGTCTTATTCGGAACAACCCCGATTATTGATGATTATTGCGAACCCCAGCGACCTCATCTACGACATGGAGTTTGAAACTTCTACGGTTTTAGTGGCTCTCAAAGGCGGTGTTGGAGAATGTGCGATTACTATTGATGTTCCGGATGTTCCGGATATAGCATCCGAAGACGAAGACATTCGCATGGCGTTTGACGCTGATTTTCAGGCTCTTTGGTCTTGAGATGTTTTAAGTAGGTGCTTCACCTTCATATAAAACATGGCTCAGATGATTCTCTTTACTGGCAAAGGTGGAGTCGGTAAATCCACGGTTTCCGCCGCCACAGCCCTCCATCATGCCGCCCAAGGATTACGAACTCTGCTGGTTTCCAGCGACCCAGCCCACAGCACCGATGATACTCTCGGCATCCGAGTCTCTGACCGGCCCACTCAGGTTGCTCCCAACTTACCGTTGTGGGCCAAAAATCTCAATGCCGAGGCATTAGCCGCCGATTTCTTCGGACAAGTTTCGGGACTCATGGAGAAATCCTTCGGCACTTTGCCCGGTTTCGACAGTTCTATGATGTCCGACCTTGCTAACTTTCCGGGTATGGATGAAGCCTTTGCTTTAGAAGAAATCAACCGATTGTGTCTTAGCACCGAATATGACCTCATCGTGTTTGATACGGCTCCGACCGGCCACACTCTCAAAGCACTTTCGGCTCCCGATTATCTCAACACTTTTCTTCTCAAAATCCTTCGCATGAAAGCCAAAATAGAAAATCTCAAAGGATTTTTTATCAAAAAAGGAGATACCTCTAAACTTGTGGCTTTGATGGAAGACTTTATCGCCCGCATTGAACGACTCAAAACTTTGCTTCGCAATCCCGAGTTCGTCAGCATCAATTTGGTTTCCATTCCAACTGAGGCGGGCTATGCCGAGTGCGCTCGGACGGTCCGATTTATGCAAACCATGAAGATTCCTGTTCAAAACATCGTTATCAATCACATTATTCCTAACTACGGTCAAGATGTCTGGGACACCGCTGTTGCTAATCCGGCAGCGGCGTTAGTCTATGCCGAATATCAAATCCAGCAACCTTACCTTCTTAAGTATCGGCAGTTGGTTTCGGATAACAAACTTCGCATGGTTGGTATGACTCGTCTGCCGTTTGAACCCCGTGCTGAACAATTGCCCCAAGTTTCCGAAACTCTTTGGAATCCCCGAGGACTTCATTTTGAAACCTTCCCATCTATCGACCTTGATTCCGAGGCCGGTAAAGCCACTCTTCGTTTGCCGTTTATCACTTCGGCTAAATGGACCCGAGACAATCGGCAATTCCGACATAGTGATGAAGGTAGTTTCGGTGATTCTTGGGTTGTTTTGGACCAACTTCCCGAAACCGTCAAAATCAATCGCCGTAAAAAGGATAACCAAGTTGTGCTAACATGGGAACCGGAGGAAGACCCTGATGACGATTGATTGGGAATGGACTTTGCTGGTGATTCTGGCTTTCATCGTTTGCTTTCAAGGCATTCTCAGTCTTTACTTTGTTCGTTGGGTTCTCTGGCGCAATAAACTGCTGACCGAGTTAGCGGTTTGGAAAACCCGTAGCCTTCTTGATGACTCCGAAGAATAACAGGGCAATCTTTAAGTATCAGAACCGCCAAGATATTTGCATGGCTCAAACACCAGTTATCGGAGTTCTTGGAGCAGTTGTGGCTGCGGGTCTTGGATATTACTACTTTACCAAGCGTGAAGAAGCCACCGAAACGACTGAAACGACGGAAACAACTGTTGCCGGTGGAATTGAAACTCCTGAAGAAACCACCGAAGTTTCTGCTTTGGATTCTTTTACGAAACAATCAGGTAGCCTTTACCCTGCTTTCGGAGGCAGCGATTTGCAGAAGCCCGATGCCCGCAAGAGCATTGTCGGCTCTGAGGCTTGCGCTCAAGCCTGTAAAGACGACCCAAACTGTGTAGCCTTTACTCATTGGACCGAGCGATACACCTCTGATTTCCCAGAAGGCGGCACCGAATTGCACCCTGATACCGACCTGTGCTACTTCTGGTCTGGGCCTCAAGGCGATGATACCACTATTGCCGCTGACGCTGCTGTTGGACCGGCTCACGAAGGCAACACCGACGATGCCGAGCGTGCAAAGTCGGTGGCTCACACTTACATTAAAAAGGTGGAAGAAACCGAAGAAGAAACTCAAACCAATGAGGCTGAACAAGTGGCTCACGATTACACTCCTTTGGATTACCGCCCTCTCAGCGATTCTATCCAATTTGACCCACGCTCTAAAACAGGCAACTGTTTCTGAGGTCTGACTTATGGTTCGCATGACGACTTATCCTAATGGCGAACCGATTCCCGAGGCTTTGCCCGAGGCATATCAAGAAGGCAATCTTGAAAAACATTGTGGAAACTGCGCTCACGCTATGTTTGTGGACGGCGAATATCTCTGTGGACTGTTTTCGGGTTATCCGAAAGTTCGGGCTGATTGGGTTTGTGCCGCATGGAAATCCACGGCAGAGCCAGCGAAACCGACTGTTTAAGACGGTGATTACACCCTTTTGAGCGTATGTCTGACGACAGTTCCGGTCTCACTTTTGATTGGGACGACATTACTGTGGCAGATGCTACGGTTCAAAAAGCCCTCCGAACCTTGTTATCCGAGTTTGGACCCCGTGTTTGGGTGCGAACCAGTTCTTCCGGCACCGGACTTCATGTGATGATTGCTGAACTTAGTTATGATACTCTTTTTGGTGTCGTCTTGTCTCCCAGTCCGATGACGCTGGCTGACCAAATGCTGTGGCGAAAAGTGTTCTCGGAAGACCCTTGGAAATTAGAATGTGCGGGACGACTTTTTTCTGACCAAGTTCGTTCCGCCGAGGGTTTCCGCACCAGCCGAGTTTTCAAAAGTAAAAACGGAGGACTCAGTTCGGAATGGACTCCGGCTGAATCTGTTTTGGCTGACCTTAGCCAACTTGACACCGAAGGAGATTCCCATGACCAAGACCTATCCTGAGATAGTTTCCGACTTGACTAAAATCATCAAGTTAGACCAAGCCCGAGGGTTTGATTTTTACATCAATGGTCAAGCCGAATCGAATGCTCGCCTTGTCGCTGAAGCCATTTTTGACGGACGCACCGTGCAAAGTTTCCGACAGGTGTAAAGTGAAGTTTTAAGTAGGTGTCCCTGTATAACAGGGACTATGACCGCCCCCGAAATGCGATTTTGGCCCCGAATTGGAATGAGAGTTACCCGAGAAACGGCTACTCAATTCATTGAACGAATGAGTTTGACCGGCGGCGGTAGCCGTTTGGATGAAGACCTTGAGGAGTTCACCACGATTACTCCGATTACCGCCGTAGAACTGGTAGCCGAAATTGAACATCTGTTTGCGGCTCCCGACAATCCAGAAACTCCGGAAGAAATGGATGACCTCAATTTGGCGATTCTTAATCTCATGGCTTATGAAGGACGACGCAAAGAAATTATCATGGCTCATAAAGAAGACGGACTCACTTTGGAAGAAGCCAAAGATGCTTATGAAGAAGGCAAGCGAGAATTGGTTCGTCTATACCTTGATATTCCAGCAGAAGACTCTGAAGAGGAGTGAACTCGTTTGAGTTCTAATCCCTCAGATAGCGGAGGGTCTGACGATAGCCGAAGACCTACGCCACTCCCTTTAGTGGAAACTCTCGTTTTTGATATTGTGGAATATCTCTTAGACCACGAAGGCTACGGTCATAGCACCGAAATTGCTCAAAAAATGTTAGAACTTAAACCTCGTCGTTACACTTCCCGAGAAGTTATCGGTATTCTTCGCAACCGTCCTATGTTCCGACACGCTCAAAGCCGAGAACGCCGAGGTGGAATCCGATGGCGATTAGATTTGTTGGCTCTCAGTAAGTATCTCACCTCTAAAGGCTACGAAGACCGAGCCGACAACCGAGACCTTTACACCAAGATTCACAATCTCAAATGGAAGCGATTGATGGACACGCTGACCAGCCTCAACACACTTATGAACAGCATTGACCCCGATGCCGAATCATTACCTGAAGAGTCTATTTCTGAGTGTTATGAATATCTGGCGAAAATCTGGAGTTGAATCGGATAACATCCGAATCATCCGAACAGGCTCTATCCGAACCCAGAACCTTTAAGTATCAGAAACAACTTAGGACATCTATGGGTTACTTTGTGCGCCGCTACATTACCGGAGTCAAAAACTCAGGAACCAAAGACATTCTTCGGTCCGACGACCCTATCTCTGTTCCTGATTTTGTGAGTTTCGCTCAAGAAACCGGTCCCGGTAAATATGTTCTGGGAGTCCGAGGCAACGGTATTCGTGGTTGGAAAAAACTTACAGATTGCATCGTGTCGGAAGAACCAGCGTCGGCCTCTGAGCCACTCCAAGTTTTCGCTGCTGAAAGCATCTCGGTCCGAAAAAACATGAAACTTTCGGATATGTCTCAATCAGAACTCATGGATTTGTTGCACAGCATGACTCGCAGTAGCCCATCTCCAGAAGAATTATCTACTTTCCAAGACGACCTCGCTAAGATTCATTCTGAGTTATCCAAGCGAACCAGCGAAAGTTCAGCGGCTGAAACAGCCACCGCAGCCACCGCAGCCACCGCTGGTGGCCGACCCATCGCTTCGGCGGGATTTGCGGTCGGTAGCAAATCGGCTGCCGCTATGGGACTCATGGCGGGTCTGGTTATTGGTGCTTTAGGAACCAGTTGGTATTACAAGAGTCAAATAGATGATTTGAAATCCACCATTGACCGTTTCGACAAGAAACTCTCTGAAGCCGAAGATTACATGAAGCGTTCTGAAGAAAGAGCCGCTAAAAACGAAGCCAAAGCCAAGGCTGCCGAGTCTTTTGACGCCATGAGTGGACTGAACAACTTCTTGTTGGGAGATTTCAACCGCCGAAACGGTCCTAAGTTCAACTAAGGAGAGTATCCCTGTGAATCCCAAAGAACTGTTTGAAAATCTCTCGGCTATGAGAGACAGCCTTTCGGCGTATCAAAACTTTCTGGAAACTCAACGAGAACAAACCATCAAACAACAGTTCCGTCAATTTACTGACTCATTAGGAATCTCGGCTACGGTGGAAGACATCAACAGTCTGTATGGAAGTTTTGACGCTATCGTGTCGTCGTTAGACGCCGAAGGAACTTCGCTGCGAGACAAGATTTTGTCCACGCTGGAATCTGATTTTATTACTCAAGTTTTGTCTCTTAAAACTGCGGCCCGAGAATCAGAAATGCGAAGAATGACGACTGAACTCTCGGATTTTATCCGCAAAGTTCCCGCTACCGGCGACGACAGCCAATTCCTTCACAACCTGTTGGCTACCAGCCTTGATACGCTGGCTGCCGAAGCCAGCATTGACCGCACCGTTGGCGACACTTATAATCAAGCATGGTTATCCAGTCTTAAGGCTCAAGCCGAAGACATATTCAAGAACTTTTAAGTAGTTGTCTTTTCATAAGTGATTCTATGAGTGATTTTGACGATTTGGTTCGCAACGACCGAAGCGGTGAGTCTCGTTCAAAAGAAAACCCTGCTGATAACCGAGACACTACTTCTAAATCAAAAGGTAATTCCGCTAATATCGCCTCTATGTTCGGTGCTTCCGACATGGCTGAACTTTCCCGACGGTTTAATTTGGACCCTGATATGAATGAGCGAGTCTTAGTTCCTCTGGTTAATTTCCTTGAAAAGTATGGTGTAGCCGACGCTGTGGATTCTTCACCAACGGCCAATCGTCTTCTCAACCTTGCTGAGTTCTGGAATGATATTGCCCCCGTTATCAAAAACGCTTCCGACTTTTTCGGTGGTCGCAAAAACCAATTGGATGACTCAGACCGAGAGTTCTTGGAACGCATTCGTGCAGCCCAAAATGAAACCGCTGACTTGAGTTTGTTTCAATCAGAATCCGATTCAGAACACAGTTCGGCTGCATCCGGCTCTGCCGGAGGTATCTCAATTGGAGAGTCAGTTGGCTCCGCCCCTGCGACCGTTCCCGCCGAACCTGCTGCCCCACCTCCCAAAGACCCCTTCAAAGAACCTTCTTCGGTGAACTGGTATGAAATGATGGGTGCGCCTAACCCAGCCAATTCTAAAAATCACTATGAAACTTCGGCTCTCAACACTCGTCCCCAAACCCAATTCGGTATCAACGGTTTGGAACAATTAGCCCGTGAAGCCGGACTCTCTGTGGATGAAGTTATGGAACGAGATTCTCAAAACAAAATCAACAAGAAAGCCAGCGATGGTGTAGATTACACCGCCGAAGGAGGCATCCCTAATTTCCAACAAGGAATCGACAAAATCCAATCTCAAATGGCGGCTGAAGCCGAGCATCATCGTCGCAATTCCAAAGTTTCGTTTGAGGATTTGCCGACTCCCGAATCTGCGGAACAGTATAATCCATTAGTAGTTGAAGGTATCAACCTACCGAGTCTTACTGGCGGAGGCTTAGAATCTGTGGACTCATTGGCGGCGAAAGCCGGTGTTAATCCTGAAGAATTGAAACCACAACCTGTTGGTTCCCGAGACCCCGAACCCGAAGAAGTTTCATTGGAAGAAATTACTGAAGCCCATGAGATTCCAGAAGTCTCGTTTCCAGATTCACCAGAACAACCTTCGGCTGAGACCTTTTTAGTTAATTTTGACGAAGACTGAAGGTGATTCATCTGAACGCTATTTGGACTCATTATTGTGCTAATCAAATGGAAGGTTGGCTTACTTGGCTACGCTCCGTTCATCTGCAATCCTATTTAGAACTTATTGAACGATTTATCATCGCTCACCCGTTTTACACACCATCTGAAGCCGACCTCTCCGCTGAAAACAACGAATTGTTTAATCGGTTAGTCGCTAACCGAGATTTCATTATGAGTCTGTCTGACAAAGGACTTTCCGTGTGGGCCAACTCCGATTTCTCTGATTTCTTGGATGCCTTGGAGCCTTACGGTAGTCGTTATCGGAACATCCGACATCTCTGTGATTTTCTTCGGTTGCATGAACGATGGTTCATCCGACAGTATCAATTTATGAGAGCCGATATTATCATGTTCCTCAGAGAACAGGGTAGGAATCTTTAAGTAGTTGAACCAAGTGAGTATTTCTATGGCTACTGTTGATGGAGAGAAGGCTCAGAAAATCCTGATGTATCTTCTCACGAATGGTTTCAAAGCAACAAACATCAACAAAACCGGTGTGGAAGGACTTGGATTCGACATCATCGCTTTTCTCAATGCTGAAGGGCACACCGTTACCGGCGATGCCGAAAATCGTTTGAAAGTCGCTAAAGGCGGCGGTATGAAAGGCAATACTTACTCGGACCAAGTTTCAACTCCTTGGGCCGACAACGCACCCATTGTAGCCGAAACTTTCGGCGGATTGACCGCTTATGATATTGATAACTGGACTATCAATACTTTCGCTAAAATTGGAGCCGGTGTTCAAAAAGTCCGAGACTCAAACGGTATTGTGTTTCCGCAGGGTGCTTCAAAAGGTATGGGCGGTCGTAACGCTAAACCTGAATCGGGTTTCAACCGAACCGGTTGGGACTTAATCAACATTCTGAGCATCGCCTCAACCGGTTCTGTGGACGAAGGCTGGGTGAACGAAGTTCGTGACGGTGTTACTACGGGTCTCGCCGGTAACAGCAAGTATGAACTGGGAAGTGCTTGCCGAACTTTTGGAGCCACCATTCCGGTTCGCACACCTCTCGGACGAGCCGTGCCTTCTGCTACTCCACCTTCAACACCCTCCGCCACACCAGCACCAGCACCAGCACCAGCACCAGAACCTGCACCGGCTGAACCAGCCCCACCCAGCGAGTTTGATGAATACCTTGAAACTGATGACCTTAGCATTTGGTGGAAAAACGGTGATGAAATCGAACTTCCTGAACCTTCTGAGCGTATGGTGTCCACAAAAGCATGGACCGCCAAAGGCGGCAAGATTCCTTATCCAACCGATGCTCGGTTATCCGTCAAACTCGGTTCCACCCGAGAAGGTGCATTTAACCTTGAGATTTTCGCTGTGCTACTTTCCAGCGGTAAGTTAGATTACGATGTTTATGAGACCATCATGGCAAACTCCGACAGCAACACGGAAACTGCTCTTGATGACGACGGTGGAGAATATGATGTCGTTCAAACTCCCACCGTTATTTTGTCGTTCTATCAAGGACAAGCCTTCATTGGAATTGAAGGATTCGGACAAGTTCCGGCGACTCAAGGTCCTAACCTCTTCAATTACCGTGATTTGAAACTGGTTATGGATGAACCCTCGGCTGGTGGAGCCATTACGGATGTTTTGGTTGATGGAGTTTCACTCCGAGAAATCGTGGATGCCGCTGACGGCGTTTATGGATTCCCCTTTGCCGGTCTGGAAGGTTTGGAAAACCGATTCAAAGCCGGCAACTATACTGATGGTGGACCCGGAGAATCAGCCGAAGAACAAGCCAAACAATCCTTGAGTGCGGCTTATCAAACTGGATACCGTAAAATCACTCACGGACCCGTTGAAGACATCATGGCTGACCTTAGCCAACTTGATGAAACTTTGCTGCAACCGTTGGCTTTGGACTTTGATACCGAATTAGACCTTGATACCCAAGCCGCTTACTTTACTCTTAAGTTTGAAAGCACCAAAGACTCCACCAACCTCTTTACTGGATTCAACATCAACGATAGTTCCGACAGCAACCAAGAAGAGTTCCTCTTCCCCTTCGACATCCGAAACTTGCGTCCCATCAACGAGGATAGGCAAGTCATGGACCCCGCTAAACGCCGAGACGGAGAAGGAATTGCTTCTATCAAGGTTGCTTCCAAAGACAAAGGAAGTTTCACGCTGGAAGTTGGTTCCAAAGAATACTCCGTGGACCTTTACACTCAATTCCAAATGACTTCTGACGACGGCACAACCATTCTGGTTCCTGACCTTGACGAGCGTTTTGAAGCCTTGGATAACCAAGGACAAACTCTCCGAGGCATTGTCGCTACTTCTGAATCTGGACGACCTGCTATCATGGTTATTACTGGTGCGTTAGACATCCGAGACATTGAAAAGCATCTCACAGCGGCTCGCCGCAGTTCTCGTTTGAGTGGTCGTTATAACAGCATCAATGAACTCACGGGTCAAGTGGACACCAAAACCATTATGATTCAACAAGACAACAACTACTATATAGTAGTGGGCGCAGGTTCCAAAACCTATGCTCTCAAAATCCGAGGTGATTAAGAATGACGACATTTGAAGAACAACTGGAATCTATTGTGGGACAAAAAGGCGTAGCCGTTCTCAAAGAAGTGGCTTCCAGCAGCGGTCGGTCTTTAGCAGACATGGTAAGTCTGGAAGAATTGGACGAAACTCTCGGTAGTATTGAAGTTTTCTCGGGCGTCAATCGTGGACCTCTTAATCTGTTGGTCTTAGACGAAGACGGAGACGAAATAGACCTTGATGACCTCGGAATCGAAGATTCCGCTTACGGCGGTTATCAAGTTACCAATGTCTATGAGGGAACAGTTTCCGATGCCCTCAAAGCCGGTGCTTTGGGCGAAACTTTGTCTAAAATCTTCGAGGCTAAACTCAGGTTGTCCAAACTGACGGAAAACAAAGAACTTCATCAACGCAAACTGGAAGACATCCAAACGGCTATGACTTCTCTTGGAGAAGTTTTCGGTTTTGATACTTACGAACACCTTGAAATGTTCATGGCGGCATGGTTGATGAAAGATTCCACTTGTCGTCTTTCGGGTATTCCCGGAACGGGTAAAACCACAGTTATTGAATCAGCCGCTGTGTTGCTCTGCAACTCTTACGGACAATCCTCTAAGGTTCGTTATTTGGTTCCCGAAGGTCGTTCTTACTCGGACGACCAACGCTTCGGTGCTGACCGAGCCTACCCTGCCCAAGAGTTCCCCGCAGGTATGACTTATGCTATTGATTATTCCAACGAGGCTTACGCTGCGGTTTATAACAACTGGAACAAGTGGCGTTTCACTCCTTGGTCTGCTACCTCTAAGGTTTCTGGTGCTTACCTATATGACCACAAGTTCCTTTATGCACAAGGTAAAAAAGCCGATGAATCCGCACAATACACCAAAACGGCTCTGTCTATCGACGATTATTACAGTCTTTTGACCAACTGCTACATCGGTCAAGTTCCCGTGCAAGGATTCAATCATCCCAACCCTTCCAAAGCCGACGACCTCACCACTCTCGACTTGCTCAAAATGCTTCCTGAAGACCAGATTCAAACTGTGGTCGCACCCATTCAACTCTTGGATGCTGACGGAAACTTTGTTTTCCAACCCACTATGAAGTATTCTGTTTCTGACGCCAGCGGCAAACATGAATATGACTTTGACCTTGGACTCAAGTTCCCCGCTTTCAACGACAAAACTTCTGAATCCACTCAAAACTATGAGCGCATTTTGATGAACAGACCCTCCGAAGGCGGCTACTTCAAGCCTCTCAATCAATATCTGGTTTCTGGTCGTGGTCTCTTTACTGATGCTGGACGCAACGAAGGATACAACTTCCGAGAGTTTTTGATGGACCACTTCTATGACCTTCGTGTGGACAACGATAACGACAAGAAATCTATTCTGGAAGAAATGCTCCGAGAAATCGGTGTCGCTAAGATTGACTATGAAAAGCGTGCTGACGAAGTGCTTTACGGTATTGAAATCCGCCAAGCCACCAAACAAGATGTTCTGCGTGGTGTAGAACAATCAACTTATGAGTTTGAACCAGTTCCCCGACCCATCGTTACTCAACCAGTCAAGTTCTTTAACGAAGCCAACCGTTCTCAGGCTGGTGTAGAAGACGCAGTTTTGGGTCTAATTGCCGAGCGAAAGGTGGAATACCGTGGACGCAACTTCGATTCTCCTTCTTTCGTGGCGTGGATGGATACCAACCCTCACCAAAAAGGAAACGACCTTGCTTTCATTGACCGTATCGACATGGAACTGCTGTTTAAGTCGGTTTCTCTCGGTGCCCGATATGAACAACTCTCCGGTAGGGTTCTCCGCAAAGGCAGTAGCCCTCAATTGCGATTGGTTGATAACGCTATCAACGGCGTAGTCAATCCTCTTCGTTTCTCTGACCTCAATTCTGTATGGAGTTTCGTCAGTAAAAACATTGACTATGCTCCACCCGGTCAAACACCCGGTAGCAGCACTTATGACGCTCTCCGAGAAATGTCTTACATTTCCGTTCTGTTCACTCAGCGATTTGCACCTCTTAACACCGGTCTTAAGGCCGCCGGCAAGTCCACGCTGACGCCCAGTTCTGCTGATTATCTGTATGCTTCACCTTTGATGGACTTTTCCACGACGACTAACACTTCTGAAGACGGAAAAGCCGTGGTGAAAATTGCTGACCGAAATGCGGCTAAAACCTATGAAGGACATACACCCAGCGACATTGACCGTGTGCTTGGTTTCCGTTTCACCACCTCCCTTCAAAAACTTTCCGCTGCTCTCGCTTTCTTGCGAGGTAAATCCTATGTAACTCGCAGCGAGATTCTGGATGCTTTGCCTTATGTAACGGCTCACCGTCTGGGACGAGCCAAGAGTAGCAAAGGTGAAATCTCCGGTATGTCTGGTGGCGATTTGAATTATAACAACGAACAAGAATGGATTCGTGAAGCCGTTGTGAATGGTTATCTCATGCAATCAAACGATATTGGTGTCTCGGGTGGAAATTACCCACTTCTGGATGTTTGGGACTTGTTCTATCGTCGCTGTATGGATGTTCTACGCTCGGCTCCGAACCTTTGGAGTTATGAGAAAACTGTTTTGGAACCGTTGCGAAAGGCTATGATGACCGCCAATGCTGGAAGCAGTTTTACTCCGGTGCATTGGCACATCGCCACAATGGTCGTTGAAAACGAAAAAGCGGCTATCAAAGGTCAATCGGCTACGCCTCCTCAACGCAACTACGGTCGTTATACAGATTACACCACTCTGTATAACTCTTACCTGCAACGAGTTTCTTATGACCCCAACCCTGATAAATCCACTAACGAACAAATCCTGTTTGATTATTACTCGCTTCGTGGTGAGATTTCAGCGCAAGCCAACTTGTTTTCGGATGACCGAGACACGCTGTTGTCTTTGTTAGACAGCAAAATGGCACCCATTTGCGGTGGACCTTCTAACCGTGCTTCCGCAGGTGTGGCTTCTCGTTTGGCTATTGGCGGAACCCGAGAAACTTGGTCTAACTTGACCGGTAAAGGATTCCAAAATGAAACCAACAAGTTCCAATGGCGAACTTATCAAGACTCTATCGGTGCATGGGGACGAATGTTGGGTTCCGTTGGTGCCGACCAGATTCCGGGTGCGGCTGGTGGAGCCAACCGTTTCCAAGAAAACCAACTTAGCAACATGAATTACGCTTCGTCATTCTCGGACCAAGCCTTGATGGTCGCAGGTCGCATTCCCGTCCGTGAAATTGTGGCTGGAAAGGCTCTGCGAAGCAAAGGTGCGGGGTCTCTGCAACGAGATACGCTTTTGGACCAATTATCCAAGATTAGTTCAGCCTTCAAGAGTAGTGTTTCTCCCGGTGTTCGCATTCGCAACATTGAAGGCAACGCCGACAGTATCAAAACCACGACTTTTGATGAACTCATGGCTGGAGTTTCCGCATGGACTTTGGATTACGCTAACCGAACCGCTGCTGACTTTGACGGCAAGAGTGCTGTGGAAACTTTCGGAGGCTTAGAAGGTTCTCTGTTAGGCGACGGCATCATGGCTTGTTTCCCACTTAGCCACGCCGCCGGCGCACCCTCCGGTCAAACGGATTACTCTGGCGATGACCACCTCCGATTGTGGGTTCGTTTCTTCCAAAGTGATTACAACGACGGTTTCGTGACGCTCAATCTGACGCTGGGTGTAACTTCTAACCTGACTGATGGCAAAGGTAAAACTTTCCTCAAGGTAGATGACCCACAAGTTTATACACCGAGTTCTTATGGAGACACTATGGCCGATGGCGTCAAAGACAGCGGCAACATTTCGCTGGTGGACAGTCTGCACTATCAATTGGTCTTCAATGATGCGGTGCAATTCGTTTATTCGGAATAGATTCTCAAACCGAATCTTTAAGTATCTGAAGCCCCCATAGGGAACTATGGCTGAGGAAGTGGATGGTCGTCCCCGAGGGTATTATGAAAAACCCGCTGAGGGAAATGTTCCTGATTCTTTTAAAAAGATTCTGGGCGATTTGCAGCGTATCAACGGTGTATCTAATCCCTTAGTAGTCGTTCCGACGGCTGAACATTCCGCTGCTTACACAAATATGAGTTATATCTCACTTTCGGGAGATTATTTGGCTCATGCTCTCGCTGGAAATTATCATGGGTATCCTGAATCACGGCTTCGTGAAGACCTGCAATTCGTGATTCAACACGAAATTGGACATCTTAACATCCACCCGAATGTCTCGGTCGGTTGGAAAGAAGAAATTAACGAACTTCCCTTGGAAAAGTCTCGTCGGGGTCATTGGGCCAATGTGTTCTCAGATGTTATCGTGAACTATAACGCTGCTAACAGCACACAACTTGTGGTCGGCGGTTCTGAAAAAGACCAAGCCAAAAAGGATATGTCGTCAGCGATGTGGGCGGCTTATGGTGGAGGATTCCGCACTTGCTATGGCGACGAACAAAACGGTTATGCCGGACGAAGCGCACACAAAACTCTCTTAGAACAAGGAAAGTTAGTGGATAACCGATATAATAACGGTCGTTATGATAATCCAGCCACCGAAGACGGTTACACGCCGAGCAACGAAACACCTACTTTCCAACTTTGGGAAGGTCATGGTCGTGGACCCCAGTATTATCCTTCTATCGGTTGGACTCTCGGAAATCAAATGCCGGTCGGAACCGATGTTGGAGCCGGTCTGGGTCTTAGCACAGTTTCTCAACCTTACCCCGAAAATTGGCGACGAATCAAAGTGATGGCTGATGTAACTATCGAGTTTTCTGAAAATGCTAACAAATGGCTCGGTTATAATCCCAGCCCCGGAACCTGTCCTTTGACCAGCGGTGCTACCCGAAATGAAGGGCCAATTCCGGCCGGAGAATACACCGTGCTACGCACTCGCACTTATGATGGTTCTGAGAACACCCCTCTTATCCGCCCCATTGAGTTTTATCAAATTGATGTGGGCGGCACACCTCGTTGGATTCCCGCCCATTACTGTTACTCACTTTGTCCTCATTGTGGTCAAGTCGCCGCCAGTCAATTTGAAATGGGATTCGGTTATAAACCCATGATGAAAGGTGCCGGTTTAGAAAGTTATAGCGAAGCAGGCATGGGAGGAGCCGAGCGCAGCCGTCTGTATGCTCAGTTGCTCAACAATCTGCTCGCTGGACTTTACGCTACTTCTGAAGAAGGTTTCGCCGGTAAAACCGGAGTAGCCGCAGGCGAGGCATGGTTATATGAAACTGCATGGGATATGCACCTGCAACATACTGGAAATTAGAACGGAGAGTGACAATATGCCTTATGCTAACAATACTTACATTTCGGATAAAGGTCGTGAAATGACCAAAATGATTTTCCACAACTTGTTCCTCAATGATGGAGTCAATATGACTCTTAATTCATCTCAAGAAATTGTGGACCATTTCCGAGGTCCTGAAGGAACCCAGTTCCACCAAACTCTCGGTATCGTCAAACAATTTATTTCTGGGTATATCCAAGCCGGATACGGAGAATCTTTTGATACTGGAATTATGATTTGTCCTCATTGTCGCCGCCGAGACTTTATGCCTTACTGGGAGTTTGTGGATTTTGGCGCACGCAACGGCAATATGAGTTGGACTTCTTCGGCTAAACCAGCCAAAACTCTTCATAATGTTGGTCTCAATCTCACGGCGTTTGGTTATCGCTATATGTCCCGTGTTCGCTGCAACCATGCCACTACCTGTAATGATTGCCACACCACAGTTACTGGACACTATTCTTCTTGCCGTGATTGCGGTAGCAGCGATGTTTCTCAAGTTGGCTGCCTCCGAGAGTTCACCCACGATTCTATCGTCAGCGAATATCAAGCCTCCGAGTGGCAAAAACTCAACCGAAGTCGCACCGATGTTAAAGCAGTTCGCAACATTGGACGAGGAGGCAATCTTGTTCCTGATTATTCTCTGAAACCGTTTATGTGGCGAGTCTCTTATCAAGGACCCGTTCCGGAAGGAGTAGTTATCAAATCGGGAATTGAGTATTTTGACTGGATTCCTAATTTGGAAATTGGTTATGAATCGGTGAGTTCTGGAATGCGCCGACCTTATGGATATGAATGTCCCGAACCCATGTGTGATTTTGAACGCTATGCTCCACTTCACGGTGAACCCTACGCCATACCTGACGGTTCTCCCGACGGTTATAATGAAAACACAGGTAAGTTCAAGGAAACTGATTCCGCTGGAAACGCTTTGAGTTCGGGTTTCTTCCCCAGTTATAATCAAGACGGCAAGGATGCCCGAGGTGGTTTGGTTGATAACATGGGTTATTGTCCGATTCACACCGACCTCAAATTAGTTCCTCGGATTCAAATTACCGATGTTCTCCCAAACAGTTGTTTCGATGAAGACGGTCATCCAATCAATGCTAACCGCACACCTTCAAAGCGAGGTTATTCCTACGGTTCCGCCAGTATGGACAAGAAAAAGTCTATGAGTATTGAAGAAGTGTATGCTCAACAAGAAGTTATGGCGTATAACAATCAACAGTTAGCCCGATTCTTGAACGCCACACCGATGCGTTATCCGTTTTCTTCTTTGGTCCGAATGTTTGTTCGGATTCCCCGTGAAATCTGTATTCATTGTCACGCTGCCGGAACCACCGACGAAGCCTATACCCAATACTTTTACTCGCCGGAGCGTGGTTGGACTCTGGAATGCCAACGCTGCGGTCGTTGGAAACCTAATGACCGACGCCCTGCTCGGGACAACGATGCGATGGAAACACCGGGTCTTTACAAAATCGTGAGTCCTCAACCCTTAGTCACAGCCTCGAGTGGTGGAGCCGATGGTATCGCCAGTATTATCTGGCCCATTTTGCTCAGTAATGAAATGGTTCCCGACAAAGCCTTGCGTCAAGAACAACTGCAAATGTGGGCAGGCATACCGATTCCGGGGATGCCGGAATCTGGTCCTGAAACTGGTATGAGCATTATGTTGTGTCCTAATGACAAACAACATGAAGCCAAAGCCGCTGCCGAAGTGCGAGCCAAGAAACTCGCTGAACAAGCCCAAAACATTGAAATCAATGACTCTGAGACTGTTATTGAAACAGTCTTACAGAATCTCAACGGCGATAGCCCTGAAGCCGGAGTTTCTATGCGAGATTATTTCACGGAGGCACAAAACAACATGGAGGTTCCTCAACAAATCGTTCCGGGTCGTCGTGTTCAATACTTCCCTGATACGGCTGACGGTGAGTTCGTGGAAATTACTTCGCCTCATTTGCTTAAATACCGGCCCAGCGATGAAAAAACCGATTTGCCCGGTCGGGTTTGGCGACTCCGAGTTCGTCAAGAAAACATTCTGATGGAATTAGAAGACACCAGCGAATTAGGCATGACGGCACCCGGTTACACTTATGTTGTGTGCGAAGGACGCAGCCGAGAAGGTTTCACTCATAGTAATGGTCGTCGGTATATTGATGTTAGCCCCGAGTGTCGGGCTTTCCACAACCGGCTTTCTCCTGAAACGGCGACTGATACTGAAGTTTTCTATCCTCGTTGGACACAAACTCCATCGTGGGACATTCGCCCACCAGCCACCGGTGAACGAGAAGGAACTTTCATCATCAATGAAGGAGACTATCTCTGGAACAGCGAAAACCACATGGCTCAAGACCGTTTCATTGTGAACACTTACCTCAAAACTTTCATGCCTCAAAATCCTTTAGGTGAACCCTCTTTGGAAACTAAATATCACAACTTTGAAGAGATTCCCGACCCAATGGTTTCGGTGGAAACTGGCGACATCACCATTTTCTATCAATGCAACACCTGTCAAGACATTTGGAACATCGGCAACGAAATGGAAGGAGCCGGAACTTATGAACCCGGTGCCGCTACTCGTCAGTATTATCTCAACCGAGGTATGATTAACGAAGAAGGTCAAACCACCGATGAAGATTATTTCCCTCAAGAAGCCTATGAAGCCGCCCTTGAGCGTGAAGGCGATAACATCTCCAACCTTGGTGTCGAAGACGAAACTTTGCAGGCTATGAACCGTGGCGATGGACGCACCGCTAAAGAAATGCTATCACAACCGAAACTGGTGGTGAACCCCGATGAGTGATTATGTAGCCGATAGTTGGGCCGATAACCCGTTTGCTTTTACGAGTTCTCGACAGATTCCCAATGTCATTGCCAGTCCGGTTCCGTTGAGTCCGATTCTCCGAGATGCTTTCGAAAAATTGAAAGCCAAATACATGAAAATGCCTCCGGCCAAAATCAATCCGGTGGAACCGGTGGCTACTACTCAATGGTCGCCAGAAATGGGAATGAGTCAAACTCTCGCTGACCGGTTCGCTCCGAATCCAGCATTTATTGGACTTCCACTTCGTCGGAAAGAAATTGAAACTCAAGTCGGAACCAAAGGATTTAACACGCATTATAACATTTGCATTGACCAATCGGGTTCTATGCAACGAGAATCCACAGTCTATGATGGAACCAGTCTTCACCGAGGTTTAGTGTGTCGCTTGGCGACCGCTTGTCTTATCAATCAAGCCAGCCTCAACCTTGATTCTTTTACAGTCTATTCCTATAATAACTCTGGTAAAATCGTGTGGCCTATTCCTGATGGCGAACCCTCTTTTGAATACTCTGATGCGGTAGATTTTTTGACTTCTGATGGAGCCAAAAGTATTTGGAACCCAATGGATATGTCCGGCAAAACCTCGGCATGGGGCAGCGGTATTACCAACGATATTATCAATGCTTTAGACACAATGGTTCCCGATGGAGACAACAACGAAGACCATGCTTTTGAAGTGATGATTGAAAACTCTCGGAAGCACGATATTTCTGGAATGATTACGGTTTTCATTACTGACGGAGATAACCTCGCTCGTCCACTTACGGCTTCTTCATCTGTTTCGGGCGGCAAGTCTTATGACGAATGGATGCGACAATTTGGTAAAGTGTTTTACATCATTCTTCGCAGCGACAGCGACCAAAGAACAATGGATGGATATGTAAAAGATGTTGTGAACTCTCTTGTCAAAATCTATGATTATCCAAAAGAAATCGCTGAAATGTTTGTTTGGAAGTTCCCTGACCCTCGGATGATTGACCCTGAAACTGGCGAAGCGATAACTGATGTAATGGACCAAATGGGCTGGCTTTTTACTGAAATCGGTAAGATTTTCGCTGGAACTTCTGAGGTTTTTGAGGATGTCGTGGAATACTTTGGCGACATTTCCGAAGGTGAATATGACAGTAGCCTTAGTAGCACCGAAGACTGAGGTTTTAATATGAGTGATTATGTAGCCGATAGTTGGGCAGACAATCCATTCGCTTTTACGAGTTCTCGACAGATTCCTAACATTGTTTCTAATCCTGTTCCACTTAGCCCCATTCTCCGAGACGCTTTCGAAAAATTAAAATCTAAATACATAAAAATGCCTCCGGCTAAAATCAATCCGTTGGAACCCGTAGGAACTCGTCAATGGTCTCCAGAAATGGGGATGAGTCAAACTCTTACAGACCGCTTCGCTCCCAATCCAGCATTTATTGGACTTCCGCTGCGTCGGGAAGAAGTCCCTACCCAAGTCGGAACCAAAGGATTCAACACTCACTATAACATTTGTTTGGACCAATCAAGTTCTATGAAAAGTAATTGCACAGTTTTTGAAGGAACAAAATTGCACCGAGGATTAGTTGTCCGATTAGCAACGGCGTGTTTGATTAGCCAAGCATCAATCAATTTAGATTCTTTTACTGTGTATTCCTATAATAATTCTGGTAAAATTGTTTGGCCTATTCCCGATGGAGAGCCATCGTTTGAATACTCTGATGCAGTAAGTTTTCTAACTTCTGACGGAGCCAAAAGTATTTGGAATCCGATGTCAAGAACTGGAAAACTTTCGGCCAAATCGCTGCATAGTAATAGAAATACCAATGATATTCTCAACGCTTTAGATGCGGTCGTTCCAGATGGGAACACAAATCACGACCATGCCTTTGAAGTTCTAATTGAAAACTCTCAGAAACACGATATTTCTGGCATGACTACACTTTACATGACGGACGGAGATGATTTGGGAGCCTCTATTATTCACTCTTCTTCGGTTTCTGGCGGCAAGCCTTATGATGAATGGTTGCGCCAGTATGGTCATGTTATCTATGTAATTCTTCGCAGCGAAAAAGAGCAACGCCAACTTGAGGAAAATATCAATGAAACAGTTGAAGCCTTGATGAAACTTTACGATTGGCCCCGAAATGTAGCCCAAAAGTTTGTGCGAGGATTTCCAGATTCAAAAATGATTGACCCCGAAACTGGCGAAGCGATAACTGATGTTATGGACCAGATAAGTTGGCTTTTTACAGATATAGGGAAGATTTTTTCAGGGACTTCAGAAGCCTTTGAAGACATAGCCGATTATTACGGTCATAAGGCGAACCCTTAAGTAGTCGGAGCATTAAAGTAAGCATTGATGCAACCTTCAGTTACCGCTGCTGGCTCGGGAGAAACTTTTCCGACAGCCACGGAGATTTGTCTCGGTAAGAAACTTCGGTTTCCAGCCTACGGTGAAGACAGTCTAATTTCTAATGTTTTGTTTATCACCGGTAAGCGAGGTTCTGGTAAGTCTTTTACTGCCGGTGTTATGATGGAAGAGTTTCACCGACTGGGACTCCAATTCGTCTGTTTTGACGCTTTGGATGCTCACGGAGGTTTAGACCAATTGCCCCGTGTGGAATCTATCAAACCCGGTGAAGGTCAATCTATCGATATGAAATCCTTAGTGGACCGTCTCAAAACTACCGATAAATCCTTAATCATCAAAATGGGAGGCTTAAGTCTCACCAAACAACAAGAACTTATCGGAGATTACTGCGAAGCCTTGATTGAAGCCCGTATCGGCAAAGGTTTGCACACGATTCTGGAAGAGTGTCAAGACTTCGTTCCGCAAGTTGGGCGACCAATTTCTTTTGACCCTATCGTAAGACTCTGCAAACTCGGCCGAGCCTTGGGCTACGGAGCCACGCTGGTTTCACAACGACCCGCTGGTGTGAACAAAGAAGCACTTTCACAGGCTTCAGTTTATCTCGTTCACAATGTCATTAACAACCGAGACCTTAAAACGCTGGATGAACAACTCTCTTTCGGAACCGACAAACGACTTATCAAAAAGATTCTTTCTGGAATTGCTTCCGCCCGTAAAGGTGAATGTGTCGCTTATGCTCCTGAGTTTTTCCGAGACCGTGGTTATATCGTCATTGATAAAATCCGTGGCGACCGTCAAACAACTCACACCGGAAACAACATTGATGTGCAATCCACTCAAGGAAGCGGCTCTGCCGGTTCTGGAAATCTCAACTTAGACGACACCCTGATGCCCGAAGACACCATTAGTTCGGCTGCCGAAGCCGCTGCCTTTGCCCGCACCGAGAGTTTCTTGCCTCCGGCTGCACCGGCTGTGCCGGCTGTGCCGGCTGTGTCGGATACCCCGACTTCCCGATATGAGTCAGATAATCTGGTCCGAGAGTATCCCGATTGGGAACCCTCACTTCCGGAGTTTGAGTATGAACCCTATGATTCTGAATCTTTGGAACTTTCGTTAGATTATGACCAAAACACCGACAGCAGTAAAACTCCTCGTTGGATTGTTCCCGTTGCCGTCGGAGGAGTAGCCACCGCTTCGGCTTTATTGCTTACCATCATGCGTGGACTCCGTATTCGTTGAGCCACAACCGAAGGTTTAAGTCAGTCTTTCATCAATAAATTGATGTGTATTCTTTCGGCCAAGGCATTATCCGATTATCGGATGTTTCCGTTGCGCTTCGCAAAGCGGGTCATGCTGCCGATGTAGAACATTTTTTCTTGCCTCGGAATCAGTTTAAATCCCGATTCGGTGAATCGCCTTTGGCGGTGCTAACAGAACTCCGTCTTCCAATTTGGTTTATTCTTCGGAGTAGCAACCGCAAAAAAGCGGATTGGGTCGTGGCTTCGCCTAAAGGAGAACGAGTTCATATTCCTACTGAAGAGATATTCTCCACCGCTACTTTGGCTCACGGCACCCATAAGTTTCATCGTTGGGCAGTAATCAATACCGTAGGCGACAGCCATATTCCTGAAATCACCGGCAACTGTCCACTTACCGGCACTCGTTTTGAACTTTTGACTCGGATGCAATTTGCGGTCTTGCTTCAACCCAAGGCTGCTTACATCAAACCTTCGGGACTCCTCAAAAACCGGTCAGAACTCGGACCGTTGGTGTTCAACGCTCCGCATTTTAACGAAAACCACGGCAAGTTCATTAAATCTAAATACGGTATGGGTTATGTAGTCTCACCGTCAGAGACTCCTGATTATAACTTTTCTCATCGTCTTAACGCTGTCTCGCACGGCTTTTTCTCCGGTTATCCTCATTCTGAACAGTATTACATTCCACTCCGAGCCTTTGAGCCGTATGCCGTTCCCACCGGTAGCATCGCTCCCCAAACGCTTCATATTTTGAATTGGTGTGCTACGGGTTGTGATGACCTTATCCGTCGAAGTCTTTAAGTATCAGAACCGACACAGGCTTTGATAGGTAAGACCTATGATGAACGAATCCGGATTTTCAGAACCCGTAATTGAAGACCCCAACACCTCTGTTGGAAACTATCCTTGGGAAGCCAACCACGGTGCTACTCGTTCCTACGATACTACCAACATGGCTACCATGACCACGCCCGTTACGGCGATGGTCGCTCCCGCCAGAGATGCTTCCGATGAACAATCTACCGGTGCCGGCAACGACCCCGAAGGTGCTGACGCTGGACAAAACGACGCTGGCGGAGATGCTGACGGCGAGAACTTTGGACAAGACCAAGGTTCCCAAGACGGCGGTGCTACCGAAGTCAAGGCATCCGAAGGATTCGCACCTCGCATGGCTCTCCTATGGGGTGTCGGCATTGTCGGCCTTGGTTTGGCTTACATGACTATCACCGGTGCTATGGGAGAATAAATACACAATCTTTAAGTAGTTGAACAGGTAAGGTAATAACATGGCTCGCACAATTGGAACCAGCACAGTCCTTCCGGACCTCCCGTATTCACCGAACATGATGAAACTTCCCGAAGTTTCATTGGTGAACGATACACTATCTGGATATAACGCAAAAGTGGCTCTCGGTCAAGGTCTTACTTCGCAGGCTCCTCGCCCTATGCCTACCATCACCAAGGTTCCTTCTATCGCAGTTCCTGAATCTCAGCAACTATCAGAAGCCGAAACTATTTTCGGTCGTGGCTACGGACAAGGTATTGTTCCTAACTCACCTCGTCCCGCACCAACCAAGGTGAACACCCCTCGCATTGATGTTCCCGTCGGTAGCATGGCTGCTGATTACACTCTGCAAAACTATGAACTTCAAGGTCAAGGACTTACTCCTCAAGCCCAATACTTGCGACCCACACACACAATGGAACTTTACGCTCCCGCTGCCGAAGCCGATGTCTCTGGTATGCAACGCATGAAGTCTGAAATGATGTTGGGACGCATCAACGCTCATCAACCTACCATGAACTTTGGTGGAGACCCCCGATTTGAGGCCGAGATGACAACTGTTCGTCCTACCAACCCTCGGGCTATGATGCGTGCGCCTACCGTCAATGTGCCGGTTTCCCAAAAGCGTATGCCTCTGCGTGAGATGCCGATTATTCCGATGTCCACGCAACCTCGCATTCCAAATGTTTCAAAGCAAATCGGACCTATTAAGCAAATCCGCATGGAAGCACAGTATGTGGCTCCTCCAGTCCGAAATGCAGACATGGGTGGTATGCTCAACAGCACCAGCCGTGTTGGAGGCATTGGAAACAGTAGCGGTCGCACTTTCGGAGCCGAGGCTCCTCTAACGGTGCGACTCTAAACAAAATAAAACAACGGAGATGAAAAATATGATGGATACAAAAACAATTATTGTTGGAACAAGCCTGATGGTTGCTGGTGGACTTGCTGCTCTGGGTGGAACTTACGAGATTTTTACTCGCCCACTTCCAGTAATCGGTGTGAACTTTATGCAAATCGGTGGAGCAGTTACTATGCTTCTCGGTGTCGCTACCTTCACTCGCTTTGACCCACTCAAGTTGCGCCAAACGACCCCTGTTATCAATGTTTGAGCCTCATCCAACCAGTAATTCTGGTTGTCCCTCGGAGGTCTAAACAATGAACAGTCGGATGCGTGCCGAAACCACACGGGTTTGTGATGCTGGGCTTGCTGCTTACCTTGCTGATAAGCACTCTGCCTTTCGTCTCCGCAGTTTTTCCCGTGGCGTAGCGGCTGGTGCATTTCTGGCTATTCCCGCATACTTGATAAGTTCTTATGCTGGACTCAATCCCAGTCTGGCGGTTTTACCGGCTGCGGCTGGTTTGGTTGGTGGAACATGGGTAGGTCTTACCCAAGCCGACCGTGATGATGGTTCACACACGGCTGATTTTGATGAAGTCTGTGCCCAACTTGAAAAGGAAGATTCAGACTCAGAAGAGTCGGAGTCTGATGCCTGATGACCAATCCAGCCTTGAGGCAAATCCGCAGTTTAAGGTATTCGTTTTTAACTGACGATAAACAAGAGCGTGTCCGTGGACCGCCTTCTAAAATTATTCATCGTGGAAAATTAGGGGCTGCGAATCATGCCCGAAACTATTTCATAGAGTTGAACAACCAAGACATTTCTACCGAAAATTGGATAGTTTCTATTTGGATGGCTAACGGCAAACAATACGGTGCGCCGGAACCTTTGTTTTATCAAACTGACGACCCCAAAACTTTCGCTGAATGGTTTCAGACCTTACTCCGAGACACTTCTAATGTCTTGCTGATGGACCAAGTTCATATTTGGATTCCACCACAACCCTTTGATACTGTTCTCAACTGGAAGTTTGTTCCTCAACAACTATTATCTTAGGTAATCTTTAAGTATCAAAACGACTCAGAAACATCTATGAACATGAAGATAGGAAGTCACTTATTGGCATGGGCTACGGTCGGTATCGTTGCTTATGCTGTCGGCAAACGGCGCAGGAAGGCTCTCTTCGGTGATGAAAGTTTCAAATCAGAAACTTCTGAAACAACACAAATGACTACGGCTACGGGTTATCAACCACCTGCTTACCCTGAAATGGTCGTAGAATCTTTGACGGTTCGCCCTGAAATCAATCAATATCTCAATACTGAATACGGCTCGGCTCCTTCGCCCTCAGTTTCTAACTTTGTTTCCATGATTCGTGGAACTCCTTTGTGATGGTGATATAATGTTTGATAACATGACTCCTCAAGACGGCAAGCGTATGGGCTACATTTTGGGTTTGTTTGCGGCCGGCGGTTATCTCTCCGGTTATTTCTTTGGAACTCGTCAAGCCGACTGTAATTGTGGTCCGACTGAATCGGACTCAGAAACCCAAGCCTCCGAAACTGGTGTTCACCGAGGCACCGTTGTCTCCGAAAGTTTTGGAAGTGAAATGAACCAAGATGTTTCAGGTCCTAAATCCGAACTCGGTCGTCTTAACCCAACTGTGGTAGAAGGTGCTGAAGACATTATGGGAGCCGAAAGTTTTGATACCGAATACCGAAATCTCAATCCTCTGGATTATCAAACACCTTCAGCGTTTTCTCAAGTCTCAGGCTACGGTTCTCAACAATTCTGGGACCAAGCCAATGATTTCCTCCCCGAATACCGATTCCCAATGCCGTGGTCTGGAAACTATAATCCGGTGGCTCCTTACCGAGACGATGATTACCGAGGATTCCCTGCGGGACCCCTTCCGGTGCAAACCGACCAACGAGTTCGCCCTTCCGTTCAAAACTGGTAATAGTTGAGAACTATTAAGTAGTTTCTCCGACATTTTAGATTATGAAAGCCTTTGATGATAATTTCAATCCGGGTTATGCTGCACCAGATTCTTTATTTGTTTGGTTAAATCATAACTTACCTACTGGTTCTAAGATTTTAGAGTTTGGTTCAGGCATAGGCACCATAGAATTGACTAAAAACTTTGAGGTTACTTCCGTTGAACACAATGAAGAATGGTTGTATTTAGCCCCTAACAGCACCTACATTTATGCCCCATTAGTAAATAATTGGTATGATTGGCAAGCCTTAGAAATCTTACATAATGAAACTTTTGAAGGAATTATCATTGATGGTCCCATAGGTTTGAAAAATCGTGTTCATTTAATTGATTGGATGTTGGCCCATCCACAAGTTTTTAACCAAGTCAGATTTGTTATCATAGATGATGCTAACCAAATGGATAACTTACCCATGATTAAACTTTTCAAACAATTGGGGTGGAAACTATTTCATCACGACCCCGGAACTTTAGAGAATCATGGTCATAACTGGAGTGTTTATGTTAAAATCCATGAATGTCCTGAATGCGGAGAAGAGTTTAATCGTTACAACGATATGATAGAATGTTGTGCTAATCTTTAAGTAGTCGTGCAGCGAACTACTGCCCATGAGTTCCATGACCAACGGTTATGTCCGACGAGACATGAACCGGGAATCTAACTTTTTCTCTAATGCTGAAGGTCAAGAGCATTTGTTGATGGCTGATGGCACCGCTATGACCGCCACGGCTTTCCGTGATGCTCACCCGACGACTAAATACACTCCGGAAGAACTCGGTATGGATGTTTCCGCCTCTCCGTTTTACGATGCCGGTTCCGAAACTTATTCTGGAGCCGTAGCGATTGAATCTGATTCTCAAACGGGCGTTCCGGCGGTTTTTTCTGGTGAATCATCTCAAACTTTCGCTGCTTCTTCCGCAGTAATATCTGACTTTAACAACTGGGCTTCTCAGAATGTCGGTATTATCATGGTCGGTCTCGGAGTCATTTACGGCATTTATCGTTTTGGCTATCAGCGAGGTCATTCTAATGCTGCGTGAGTTTGAAACCGGACAACAAGTTGTTTCGGTGGCTATTTCTTCATTAGGCGTTGGCACGATTCTTCATCCCAGTTTTACTCATGCTACGGTGGTTTGGCCTGACGGCACATGGAGTAAAGAACGCTACCAAGACCTTGTGTATGTCGGAGAATCGGCTCAAGAGCCACTTCCTCTTCCAACTAACAAGTTGGTTTCTGACGCTGGTTCGCCTCAACAACCAATCCGCAGCAACGAAGACGCTGATGATGGCCCTCGTCGTTTAGACGAGACTCCTGATTTTCTCCGAGACAATCCCCGACTTAATCCAGATACCGTCGGTTCTGGTTCTTATGAATACGGCACCTCTTCTTTGAATCCTGAAATCTTCCAAGCAGAACGCCGAAACTTTTCGGCGGCTTTAGTGCCCCGAGAAACTTGGTCTCCCAACCCAGACCGTCGCAGTTCTGTTCGTCCGGAGTTTTCTGAAACCACTATTCGTCAAGAATTGTTAGACCAAGAAATCGGCAAAGTTTTGACCAATCGTTTGTTGTTAGGGAGGATTTAACCATGAATAGTTCCCGTGCTATGCCGACACCTCGTTATTATCAAAACATTGATACTGGCGAAACTCGTCCGGTGCTTCAATGGGCTATGTCTTACACGCTGTATCAACAAGCCGATGGAACCCTCCGAGGCTATACCCGAGCCGGCGGTAGCCAACCACCTATTACACTTCGTCATGTGGATACACCGCCGTCGGAAACACCGGGTCCTCACATGGCTCCAGTTGAATCCGTTCAAAATCCTCAATTCATTGAGTTTATGCAAAACCGGCTTCGCCGCCGACCCACTTTCTTAGCCGAAAGTTTGCTGGGAGGCAACACGGCTCAGTTTGATGCTCTCCGCCGAGAACTTCGTTCCGTCGGACTTAATCTGCAACGAACTGGAAGAGTTCCAGAAACATGGGTTTCCACTCGCACCGAAACTCTCGGAGAATACACTCTGGAAATGTTAGTCTCTCCAGATTTTTATTCAGGTTATGATTCTGACCCCTATCAACAAGTTATTGGCGGATTAGGTGAAGCCGGAATCAACGCCGAAGGTATTGGAATCGTTTTGACGGGTCCGGAACAACAACGAGCCAGCACTATTGCTTTCCGAGGCACTTCTTTTGAACAACAAACCGAGTTTTTCAACGATGCTGTTTCCGCTGCTTCTCGCTATCTCAATCCGAATCTTTCTTACCGTAATCTCGGCACCGTGGTTGGTCAAAGTCCATTTTCTCAAGACGGACGACCGTGGAAACCCGGCGACCTTGTGAACATCAGTCGGTCATCTCAAGACGGTGGTGGATTAGCCACGGCTCATGTCGTCAGAATCTATCCAACCCAAGTTCAAGTAGTCTGGCCTAACGACGCCGACCATCCGGTTGAAAACTTTCCCCGAGGCTGGTATAGTTTGGAAGACAAATCAGACTTAATTTTTATTCGGGAAGACCCTGAGTGGTTGGCTCAATGGCGTAGCAAACCTCGTAATCTTTCTTCGGCTTTTGGTTCTGAAGGCGAAGCCACTACTGGAAGCAATATCCTAACCACCAGTCTTTATCCTTACGGTATTGGCACACCGACCGATGGACCCAGCCCACGCTCACTCGCCGGAGACTTTGCTCAATCACCTTATTCAGACCCTGAAAGATTTGTGGAATCTCAAACCGAAGGACCCAGCCCAGTTTGGACTTCTCAAGTTTCTATGCCGGACTTTTTAATGATGCGAACCAGTCCGGTGCGAAGCACAGGTGATTTATACGGTCAGCACGATGAACTTATGCTCCATATTCGCAAACAAAATGCTTTGGCAGCCTTGACTGGTGTTCGGATGCCCTTTGAATGAAACGAAGTCTTTAAGTATCAGAACGGAGAGAGTATTCCTATGCGCTGGTCACAGATTGGACTTGGAGCCGTTCTGGTTGGTATCGCTGCTTACTTCGGCAACGAAACTTTCCGAGGCAAAGTTTCCTCAGTATTCGGAGCCGACGGTATCACTCCGGCCAACCTTGAAGAAATGCACATTGAATCTTCAGGAGTCACTATTGACCAAGTTCCCACTTCTTTAGCCGAAGCCTTCCTTGGTTATCAACAACTGAAACTACAAGGCACAAACTCTATTGCTAACGATTCACCGTATATGGACGGTCTGGTTGATGCACAACCTGTTTATGTGAACCCTCACGACATGGGATATTCCTTTGAACCGGCGGCTCAAGGCTTTAGCAGCGAATACATTGATGAAGTCGGTCAAACTTCTTCTTACATGGACACCACGAACAACGAGTTCATTACTGGACCCGGAATGCCTTACACGCAAACCACTCACGATGGTTCCGGTCCCGTTTCTCTTGACCCCAGCACCGGTGCCGGTGTCGGTATTACTTATGACGGTAGCCGATTGCCCGTGGCAAGACTCGCTCCCGAAGTGAACCGAGACTTTCCTTATCTGGTCTCGATGATTAACACTCCGTTTTTGACTCCCCCTGAAGGCGAAGTCGGCGGAAACCGAATCGGTAGCATTTCCCGTAATAGCACCGAAGACAATGTAAATGGACGCATGGGCGAGGTCGCCCTCAGTCCTGATGTGGATTCCTCCTATCTGGATGTTTCCTCGGGTCGCACCATGCCTCTCAGCCAATGGCGCACCACCCACACAATTCTCCGTATCAGCGATACAATGGTTTCAGCCATTCCCTTTAGCGGAGGATTTGAAACACAACTACGGAGAGTATAGGTGAGAATATGAGTAAAATGCTATTTGTAAAATCTAATGATTACTGGGGTTATGACGCCAGCCAATTCGACGATACGGTGAACTTTTACCGTTTTACATGGGTAGTTCCCGAGGCTATGTATAAGACTCTGGATTCCGACGACCAAAGCAGTTTGAATCCTTGTGCCCTGTTCTATGTGCAAGGTGTAACTGATAACCACAACTTCTTGACGCTCAAGATTGCCCAAGACGGCGATGAAGCCAAGGTTTCCGGTATGCAAGGCACCAAGCGACGAACTCGCCGGTATAACATCGGTAGTCCGGCTCAATACTCGGTCGGTTCTTATGCTCTGCAAGAAGCCCCTGCGGGTGCTACTTCTGTGGAAGCCATCAAAACTGCCGTAGAATCAGGTAGCACTTCTGAAGGAAGTTTCAATGTTTCCGAGTTTTTGACTGAAGCCTCAGATATTGCAGCGGCTGTGAACATGGTTACTGAAGACAAGTCTGCTGAAACTTTTGCGGCACCTGCTGAAGTTCCTTCCGGTAGTGCTTACGAGCCTGCTGACCCCACCGTAGCCAACCCTGCTACTGAAGGATATTCCGAATCTGACCTCGTTACTATGGACGAGTTCTCAGCGATGGAATACACTCCTGAAATCGGCGGTTATCCCGGTCTCCCCGTGATTCCTGACTCCTATGGAGAAAACTCCGCTGGCGAAGGTTTTGGTGTTCCCGTCTGGTATGGTTCCGCCGAGACATCGGAGAAAACGATGGATTGCGACAGGTGCGGAGCAGTTGATTCCAGCGTGGGATGGGTTGATGAAGAACTGACGCATAAATTGTGTGAACCTTGTGATGAAGATTTCATCTTCGAACAAAGTTATGAAGCCGAAGGTCTCGCATTTGAAACTGCTGGGACACTTAGTTATAAAACTTCATTTACTCGTCGCATTACTGGAGACCAAAAAATTAACCAAGATTACAAAGTTTCCTATGAGGTAATATCAGGAAATGAACAGTATTCTGAATTAACTAACGAACATCGTCTTACTTTCAGGAATATGATTGAAAAGGACATTGGAGAACAAGTTGAAAAGGAAGGTCTCGTTGATATTACCCGAGAGGAATACCTTAACGGCGAAATAGAATATACTGGTAATAATGGTCAAGAGGTAAGCATTTTCTATGAGGCCACTTTGATGCCATCTAAAGTAAAATCTGAAACAATTTCAGATGACGATACCGAAGTGCTTTATGAAGATTTTTTGGACTTTGACGCTGAAGGAGATTCTCGCCTCCGAGACATCCGAGGCAAGTTTATGAACCGCCGCAAGGCTAAGGACGCTGTGTTTGGTGAAGTCATGTCTCAACAAATGAGTGGTTATTACCGCACCGGTATTGTCGGAGACAATCCTCCGGTCGGACAAAACATCGCTCGTCGCAACCCCGCAGCCAAGGCTCGCTATTTCATTGAACCCGGTGTTCAGAACCCTAACTCGGGAGAATGGTCGAAAGGACCCAACTTCCAACAAGCCCGCAAGATTGCTAAGGGCGTTGCATGGGACACCGTGCAAGACATGGGACTGGCTGCCGAAAACGCAAGTTTTGGTGCTATGCCTTCTTTCACAGAAGACCCTGCCTACTTAAATCACAAAACAAATGATTTTGAAAGAACTGATGTTACTGGAGCAGTAATGTATCGAGGAAAACTTATGCCCTGTATGTGGTGTGGGGATAAATCTCGCATGATTTTTGGTTCCCGTTCAGACCCAATGTTTGTTTGCGAAAGTCGTGAATGTCATAACAGTATTGGAATCAAGAATAATACTTTTGATGGAATGTCACCTCTGCAACTCAATAGTGCCGAAAACTTTGGGTCTGAAACCGCATACGCAGAACTCGGAAACCAAGAGTTCCCCGTAGTTCCCAACTCTGAAGGCGGCAACACCGCTTTGGATTCTGGCTACGGAGTTCCACAATGGTATGGTTCTGCTGAGTATGAGGCTCAAAGCATTACCGAAACTTTGGAAGAAGCGGCTCCTGTTTCTCTCAAAAAGCCGGTTCTGGTGGCCGCTGTTTCAGCCCTAACTGGATTCTTGATTGCTCGTCGCCGGTCTTGAAGGCTAACACCTCTGGTTCAGACTACTCAACCGTAGTCAGAGCCTTCGGCTCTCAGGGAAAACCTATCCCTCTGAAGCCTTTGGCTTCATTCACCCAATCCGGAGTGTGTGTTTCACAAGTAGTTGCGTAGCCCTGCTTTCGTCCAAGGGTTTATAACTGTGGTCGGATAATCAGAAACTATGTCGGAATACTATTGGGGCAGTTTTGGTTTCCCCACGGAGGATTGTGAACTTACTTCTCTCAACGAAGTGTCGGCTTGGGCATGGACTGGTTCTGTGGGAACTCTTAACATAGACAAATACCAGTTTATTGTCGGACAACCCGACCCTCGCAACCCAGAACACACGGTTTCTGAAATTATTCGTGTTTTACATTCTTATCAAGACCAACCCGAAACTGAACTTCACATCCGATTGTCGGGTCCTGTTGGTGCTACTTCTTGGGAAATGTTGCGTCCTTTGGCTTATGAAACTCTTTTTGACGCTACAACTTCTTTCCAAAAAGAACACCCTTGGGCTGGTTCAGTTCACGCTTCGGAGTAAGACAAAGCCTTTAAGTATCAGAACAACTCATAATCTGATATGGACGAAGAAGTTTCCCCGTTTTTGGCGGAGTTGGAAGCCGAGGTTCAAGTGGATGCTGCCGGCAATCCTAACAACAAAGTAGCCTTTGCGGAAGAAAACCCCAAAAACTCAGTTGTGGAAGCCGTGGAAATCACGGAAGAAGACCGCAAGAAATATCTGACTGAAGGTCAGCGAAACTCTTTGCCTAAGAACCTTCAAGACGGAATCATCCGAAAAAAGAAAACTCAAGAAGCCGAAGAAGCCGCTATGCCTTCGTTTGAAAATATGAGAAACGAATACGCCGATGCTGAAGCCAACGAAGGTTCTGAAGTTTCGGAACCCTCAGTTGATGAACCACTTCCTGATGGCCCAATGGAAGAACTTCCGGAACCCTCCGAAGTTTCGGGACCACCTAATGAACCTGAACCATCTCTGCCTGCACCGGCTGATGTTTCTATGTTGGCCGAGCGTTTGGCTGCTCAAGAACAAGAAGTAGCCGTCGCCAGCATGACCCAACGCCAGTTTGAAGACTGGATGTTCCCTTCCGATGAATCTCACGCTGATTGGGCTTCCGGTCAAATCTCTTTGGCCCGTATTTTGGCGAACCTCAAAGCCGCCGGATATGATGCTAATTCTCTCAGTATTGACGACCAACTTTATTCTCGTTATCTCCAAGTAGCCTCGGCTCTTTGGTCTCGTCAAAATCTGGTAGAATCTGACCGAGACTCGGTTATGCTTAAAGTAGAAAATGCTCCCGCATCTCAAATTGTTTCTATGCTAACTGCCACCACCGAAGCCATTCCATTCACAATGGCGGCAGAATTGTTTAATCCAATTGAAACTGAGCCAGAGCCTACCAATTACTTACCTTACGCTGCTGTTGGTGCCACAGCCCTCGCTGCTCTTTTGGTTCCATTCTTTTGGAGAAAGTAAGCGAAGTCTTTAAGTATCAGAAAGGAGAAGGGAACGCTATGAATCTGGACCTCGCTATTCAGAACACACTCCGACGCAACCCTATGGAGTCGGCTATGCACGGTGTTATGTCCGATTTCGGAGGCACTTATCAACTAACTGCTTATACGGAGTCCAGCAAGGCTGCTGAAGATATTCTCGGCAAACCTGTGGCTCACATGACGCCCAATGCACTCAGTCGTCCGGCTCATGCAGAACGCCGTGTCGTCAAGCACGCTGAACCAACTTCAGATATGACAACTATGATTGATGGATACACCCTCACTTATTCAGCGGCTTCTAAAAACTGGACGCTCAGTTCCACCGGAGTTCCCGGATTCTGGGACAAACTTTTGGGTCGTTCCGGCAAGTCCTCTGTTTTGGCTACCAAATACGGAGACAACTCTGGACACCGATTCCTAAATGAAGTTGAATCTATGTCGGATATTTCCGCTACTACTAAAAACCGAATCGCTGCCTATGTCTTGGAACACTCTGGTCGTGTTTCCACCGAAACTCTTCAAACTGGATACACCGTTGATACACAACCTATGGATGATGTCGTGACCAGTTCTGGTTCGGCTCGCATTATGGAAGCCAGCGGTTCCACTCGTCAATTTGAATTGGGTCTTGCTTCCGAATACGCTGGTGTCGCCAAGCAACGAAACCATACTTTCATGGGCGATACCGTGATTCCACAACCTCTTTCTTCAGCGCAAATCGGCATGGTTAGAACTCCTTTGGGCGACCCCGTAGGACTCCATGTCGCACCGCCGACCCGACACATGGGTTCTCACCGAACAAACCGAAGTCTTTAAGTAGTTGAACAGGAAAGTGAACAATATGAATGCAGTAACAGAAGTTGTTGAATCTTCAAAGGCAGGCTTGATGTCTCCTGAGTTTTATTCTGGTGTCGCCGGTGTCGCCGTAGGTGGTGTGCTTGGTTCCGCTTTGACTCTCCTACCTTTCCAACGATTAGGTCGTCTTGGAAACGCCGTCCGAACTATTACTACTCTTGGTTCTGGTGCTTGGTTGGTGAACCGTTCCCGTGATATGTCCGGAGACATGGCTCGTCTATACCTCGGAGCCGGAACTATTCTTGGTTTCGCCGGTGTTAGCCAAGTTCTCGGATATGTAACTGCTATGACTGGACTTTCCATTCCCGGATTCAACGGATTGGGAACCATGCTAACTGCTGGTGCTGAATCTGATGATTCTCAATTGATTGCACAACGAGGCTCTGGCTCCGTTATCGGTCAAGAAACCGCTACTCAGAGTTTCTCTGATATTTACTCTGCCGAAACTTTTGAAGAAGGAACTCAAGAAATGGTGAACCGAGTTCCTCCCGGCAACCCTGTGGACTCTGTTTATGAACAGGCTCCAATGGGACACGGTGTTACTCAATGGTTCGGTGCTGACGGCATGGAAGTCTCACCTTCTGGCGGATTAGACCAAAACCTCGGCGGTGCTTCCGCTGAACCCACGACTTCACCTATTGCACAAGAACTTGAAGTTGGTGCCTTTATCAACAGCGTGGACACAATGGGACTTCGTGCTATGAACCCAATGGGTAAGGCAAACGCCTTTGTGGACAGCAAGTATCCCGGTGGCGACCCTCCAGTTTCCTACGGTGCTGAAGAACCCATGCTCAATGTGGAATATCCCAACCCAACCCCTATGATGGGCAGCCTACCTGACCTTTTCGATGCGTATGTCAAGCCCACTACTACGGCTGAGTCCTCAGTAATGGATTCAATCCGCACTATCAATCCCGGCCAACCTATCCAATACTTCGGTGCTGAAAACGGTAAAATGGCTGGAACTGTAACCCATTCCATGACCTCTGCCGAAGGTTTCGGCTCGGTGATTGGACAATAAGGAAGTGAAAAGAAATGATGAACAAACTATGTAATTGGACTAAGACTGGCAAAGGACAAATGATTGTCGCTGTTGCTGCAACTGTCGGCGGTCTTCACTTGCTCGCTACTCCACCTCAGAAAGTTCTCGGTGTTTTGCCGGCTTTCTCAATGGATGTAATGGGTCGTGAAGTCGGCGCACAACAACTTGTTGGCGCAGTTGTGACTGTATCTGGCCTGTGCCTACTCGGTGCTTGCTGCCTACCTATGGCCTACTAAGGAAGTGAAGAATATGAAGATTAGACGAATGCTTGTTAATGAATACACCGTTGGTGGAAGTTTGCTTTTGATTGGTGCTGGATTTTTCAGCACACGCTTTACGGAAGCCCTTGGCTACAAACTCTTTTCAATTCCCTCTATGATTCCTTTTATCGGTGGAATGGATATGACTGTGGGTCGTGTAGCGGCTCTGGTTCCTCTCAGCCTTGGAACCGCTTTCCTTCTTCGCACGGTTCGCCCCGTAACTGAGCGAATCCCTATTGTGGACAAGGTAGCCAACATCGCTGATGACATCGTGAGTGAAGTCTCAAAGCCTGTGGCTTCTGAAGTCAAGGGTGCTGAGTTCTGTGCCGACTGTAAGGCTGCTGAATGCAACTGTTCCAGCATGGCTGCTGAAACTGTGGACCACCTCAACCCTACTGAAGTCAAGTCTGACTCCGAAAGTTTTGAAGCCGAAGAACCTGAAGGCGGCAAAATGGCTTGGAAGGATGCGGTCGCTGCTGCCCGCAAGGAACTGGGAATCACCGGTTTCGCTGCTATCAAGAAGGGAACTCCTCTTTACAAGCGTGCCAAGCAACTCTCTGCTTGAAACTTGAACCATTACTGAGTTTTTGAACACAAATAGCCGACAGGCTATTGATTGGTTTTACCCTCAAATCGGACTTCATCACCGAAGTCTTTAAGTAGTTGAAAAGTCCAATATAAAGTAGGCGTCAATAACTTGTCGCTGTTAAAACAAAGGAAAGTGAAAAATATGAGTATGAGAAGCCAAGTTTATGAATGGGCAAACCTCGCACCTGCTGGTGTGTCGTCTGCTCTCCGCCGAAGCACTTCGGATGTTCCGAAGGCCCTGACCGCCAACCGTGAATACGATTTGTTCATTGGTGGAACCGGAAACAACATTACGAAGCCAGCCGAGACAACTGCTACGCAGTTTATCGTTATTGAAGACATCGCTTGCAGCCCGCAACTTGGCGGTGCTGTGCAAATCCGTATCAACACCACGGATTACTTCCAGAACCCCGATGTTACCGACCAAGTAGGTATCCCCGGTCTGGCAAGCCCTTACCCCCGTGGTGCGCCTTCAACTGTGAACCTTTCCTCCGCCACCCCTCTCGGAACGGACCAACTTTTGAAGTCCTTTGACCTTTACCCTGATGTTTATGTCTTGCCCGGTCAAACCTTCCAGATTCTTTACACCCCTGCAACCAGCACCTCAACCGGTGTTCTCGCAACTTCAACTGAAGTCGTCGCTGCTTTCGTCAAATACACCCTCTATGACGGACCTGACGCTCTTATCGCCAACAAACTTTTGGAACTTGGTGTAACCATCAACCCAAACAATGTGGACTGGTATAAGCGCAGCCTCATTGAACAACAACAACGCTCCGCTGCTATGGCTGCCGCTGCTGCTGCTGGAGGTCAAGCCTGAGATTCATCTCAGGTAGGAGAATAATAAGGAAGTGAAAATTATGAGTATGAGAAGCCAAGTATATGATTGGGACGCCGGCCGAGGTTCCTCGCCCCTCCCACAAGCCAACGCAGGACAACGAACCTCCATCTTTATCGGTGGATTCGGTAACAACATTACCAAGCCCGCTGAAACTTCAGCAACAGAGTTCGTCGTTATTGAAGACATCGCTGTAACCCCAACCCTCCCTGTCGGTATCAATGGTGTGGGTGCCTTGCCCGCCACCCTTCGTGGTCTCACCTACGACTCTGGCGTTGGTCAAGCCGGCCCCCGTGCCTATGTCCAAGTCCGTATCAACACCACGGATTACTTCTTGGACCCAGACAATGTTCCTAACGACGGTATCCCCGGAACTGCAAGTCCTTACCCCCGAAGCATTGACTTCCAGCCTTCGTTCAACCTTTACCCCGATGTCTATGTCCTCCCCGGTCAAGTTTGGGATGTTCTGGTGACTTTCTACAACGAATCTGGTGTCGCTCTTTCCGGAACCAACCTCGCAGCCGGCGCACTCCGCTGCTTCGTTAAATACACCCTCTATGACGGACCTGATGCCCTCATCGCTAACAAGTTGTTGGAGATGGGTATTTCCATCAACCCCGGAAATGTGGACTGGTATAAGCGAAGCCTCCTTGCTTCCCAGTAAGGACCAGCGTTTAACGCCACGGGTCGGGTCAAACCGCCCCTGATGGACCCAGACAGCCGTAAGGCTCGCTCTGTGGAATGAAGTCAGGGGTGTGTTTTCCGGTTCTATTCCGCTAATAAGCGGTGGTGCTGCTGATGAAGGTAAGTTCGTTTCTAACGGATGCTATCATTGTTGGTTCAGCCTTGTTTCTTGTTGGAACATGGTTGTCCACGCATCACATTCACCATGCGACTACTCTCGGAAAGGACCATCCGACTTTGAAGCAAACGATTCTGGTTAGCGTCTTAGGCGTAGCCTTAATCACGGTTGGAACCAACTTGATGACTGACGGATTGTCGGAACGACTTCAAGTCTTCCGAAGTGAGGTGATTTAATGACCCTCGGCTCGTTCCGTTTAGGAACAGTTATGTTCACGACCGGATTTTTGCTGACGACTTATCACGCCAGCATTCTGTTTGACCCCAAACGCCGTGCTTTACCGCATTTAGTTTGGGCTATGATAGGCATTGGTTTGTTTCAAATCGGTTCTAATTTGACCGCCAGCGGAATCCACGATAACCTTATAAACAAGAAACCTTCTTCTGGTGCGTGAGCATCATGGCTGAGAAGTTTTCTGAATGGATGAATCTGACTGTTGCGGAAATCAAAGAATTGCTGAAATCCGTCGATTTGCCGACCTCGGGTAAGAAAGAACAAATGGTAGAGCGAATAATTGATTATCACAACGAGGAAATCCGAGACTCTTATCGGTCTATGACTATTGCGGAACTCAGAGAATTACTGAAAGCCTCCGGATTGCCGACGGCTGGAAAAAAACAAGACCTTGTGGAACGATTGTTTGAAACCAGCACAGACCGTATCATTGATGACCGACCCTCCCGAGTTGCTAAACCTACTGGACCACCGATGGCTCCCGCTACTGCCCGTATCTCGCTGCCGTTAGAATTACTGCCGGACAACGAGTTTATCGTCAAGGATTGGGGCATTAACCCTTATGACCCCACGGCTTCCTATCAAGGATTTATGAACCTTTCTGAAAAAGAGCGAAAGCGTTTGCTAAAGGCTTTGGCTGATTCGCCCCGAAACCCTGCTGGACCAAGTAATTCATGGATTGGGGGGCCACACAACCCAGAAATTGATGCGGTAGCATTTATGGGTTGTCTTTATTTCAATGATTGGGAACATTTCGCAACACCCACCGTAGCAACTGGATTCATTAAATTACAAGCATTTTTAGCGGCTTATAGCCAACCCTCCACGATTCTTAACTGGAACACCGAACAATTCATCACAATGGTTCGTCGCACCGGCAAAGGTCTTTTATACATGGGTCGTTTGCCCTTCGGTAAGGAGGACTGAGTTTGAGTGATATTTCACAATTTGAGATTATCAACAAGGCTCGGTATGATAATAGCATTATCAACTGGCATCCGGACCTTGGAGACATCCGATTTTTTATTCAAGACAATGCTGACGATTTAAGAAATCTTGATAATGAAAGTTATTGGCGAGCCAAAATGACGCCAGAAGACCGTGAAATGCGCCGACACCCTAACCGCAGCCACAAATGGATTCCCCAATACCTTGAAAACCAACGCAAAGACCTCAGAATTAGACTTATGGAAGCCCTGTTAGGTCCTAACAACTTCAATCCTTCGGATTGGTCCAGTCGAGACGAACCTTGTTATCGTTGCGGAGTTTCCTCGGAAGACCGACAAGCCTTTACCAAGGCTATGACCGATTGCATGGACTCTTACCCTGATGGTCCGTATTTAAGCAAGTCTTCGGTTGAAGAACATGAAGAAATCCGAGACAAATGTTGGAACGAGACTTCAGAAAAGTTTGACCCTTCTGTGGCTCGGAGTATCGACAAAATGTCTTGGAAACAAGGCAGCATTCCGGCATGGTCATCTATGACGCATGGTTTTTGCACCACTTGTTACGGACAAGTCAAACAAGAAATGCGAGACTTAGTTTCCAAGAACCTTTAAGTAAGTCATCCACCTTAGATTCACTATGTTTGATGTCGTGGTCGTTACCTATAAAGTCAGCCCTGATTTTCTGACTCGTTGTTTAGACAGCATCAAGTCTCAGACTTACACCGATTATTCCGTTTGGATTTGCGACGGAACTCCCGAAGACTACGAAAATTATGACGCTATCATGGCTACCTTTGCGCCGTATCTCGCTGACGACCGATTCCATCTCTTGAAACAAACAGGACGAGGCGTTAGCCAAGCCCGCAATCAAGCCATCGCTGCGGGCGTAGCCCCGTATATTGCTACGCTGGACGGCGACGATGTGTGGTATCCTGAACACTTAGAATGGATGGCGGAATCTATTGCCGAAACTTGTGAGGTGGAGCCTCAAGTAGCATTCTGGTGGGCCGGTGCTGATGCCGACATTACGCTGCAAAGTCTCAAATCTGACGAAGTTTATACGCACTCCGGAGTTATCGGATGGCACGACCAATGGAACCGTATTACTCCGCAAGACACTTTCTTCTTTGTTCACGGCAACCCGATTCTCCCCAGCAATTCAGTTATGCTGCGAGACCGATTCGAAACCATCGGTGGCTACAACGAAACTCTGCAAATCGGAGAGGATACCGATTTACTGCTTCGCATGGCGGGCAATCCCGTAGTGATTCCTTATGGAGACGAGAACTTGTTTGTGGGTCATCAAATTGATGCTGTCTCGGGTTATCATGGCTGCGGTCCGTGGCAAACAACCACAATGGGTCATCAATCCTCGGCGGCCGATGACCGAAACTTCTTTGAAGTCAAAGCCGAGTTTGAACGCCAGCAATCTGAACACAGTCTCGCTGCCGATTACGCTTTTACTTTTGAAGACCGTCCCGAATGGATTACTCCGGAACATTGGGACTTGCTTTGGCGATTAGCCAATCAAAAACTTAACGATACTTCTGTCTTTAATATCACGGCTCAAGTTTAAGTTGGTGATACTGGATATGGTAGTTTGCCGGTGACTACCATGACCTCCAACCCACTAACCGAAATCAGAATTGAAACCCCGATTGGACCCATTACAGCCCCTTTGGAAACGCTGTCCGAAAGTCTGTCGTTTTTAGCCAACAAAGTGCGTAAAACCGATAAAGTGGACCAATCCATTGAAGAGTTCCTCGGTAATGGCGACGACAGCACCGAGTTCTCTATTGAATCCAAGCGTAAGTTTTACTTTGACCGGTCTTATGTGTTCTGGATGGAAGCCTTCATGGGAGTTATTGAAAAATCATGGAACATCGTCAAAGTGGAAAACTATAATCACGGTGAAAACCGCACGGCTCCAGTTTGGTTTGATGAACGAGTCGGAGACCGTGTTATCAAAGTGCCTCACAAACTCATTATGTTCGTGGAACACAAAACTCATTCCAACACTCGTTTCGTCACCACTTTTACGCCGTATGACGAATATGAAGTGGATGTGATGACTCAATTCCGCAGCGATGTTTTCGATTACTCTCGGTTCCACGAAGACCATGAAAACTATTTTTATCAACAAGGCTCACTCAAAGGAGCGCATTTTGACGCTTCTTATCAAATGCTGGACGCTCCCGAAATGGATTGGGATGCAATTATTATCAAGCCTGAAGACCGTCATGTGTTGGACCGCAACCTAACTCGGTTCATTGATTCCGTCGGTTTGTTTCAAAGCAAAGGTCTGCGAAGCAGCCGTGGAGTCTTGCTGACTGGGCCGCCCGGAACCGGTAAAACACTCACCTGTAAAGTCCTCATTAACCAATTGACTTCGGCTACGGTTATCTATGTTGCCCGTGATTCTATCACCGATGTTGGACAAATTACGGCTCTGTATAAAATGGCTCGCAAACTGGCTCCCAGCGTCGTTATTCTGGAAGACATTGATACTCTCGGTGGCCTTAGCCGTGAAGACGCTGACCATCCCGTGTTGGGTGAGTTCTTGAATTGTCTCGCCGGTGTCGAAGACAACCACGGAGTAGTTACTCTGGCTACTACCAACCATCCAGAAAAATTGGATTGGGCTTTGACTGACCGTCCGGGTCGGTTTGATGTTCGATTAGATTTCGGTTATCCTGATGAAAAGCACCGAGAAAACATTCTTTCTAAGTATCTCACACCGTTCAAAACCGGCAAAGTCAATCTCAGTCGGATTGCCAAGGACACCGATAAGTTCACCGGTGCATACCTGCAAGAAATCATTCAATCAGCCTTTATGCTGGCTCACGAAGAATGTGATTATTGCGAAGAACCTGTTATCAATCAAAGTCATTTGGACATGGCTCTTAGCCACATCAAGACTCAACGAGAAGTGGTTGGACGAGAAAAGAATCTGGCTTACGCTGATTCCGGCACCGCCAGTTCTTATGACCTATATGGTTGAACGCAGAGCAAACTTTAAATATCAGAACCACCCAGTTCTGGTTATGTATGGTCGTCAAGTCACCAAAAAAGACCTTGCGACTTTGGTGCAACAAATGGACTCTAACATGGATTTTGAATCCGCTGTGGAGTTAGTGGACAAACTGTTGGCTCAACATCCCGATGGCGACACTCAAGCAGTTCGCAAGATTTTAGAGTTTGAAATGATGGAAGCCTTGATGGAAAGTGAAGTCCGAGACGAACAAGAACTCATCGTGGCAAGTCTCGTTAATCTCATGCGTATGGACAATGCTGACCCTGACGAGGTTCTGGGCGATTTTCCAGAAAACATTCAAGAAGCGGTCCGGTCTCGGATGCAATTTGAAGACGAGTTCGCTGCCGACGATTACGCCGGTGATTACATGGTGCAATCCGATGTGGCTCGCATTATGGATTCCGCTGCAAGGCTGACCATGATGACTCCTCCTGACGAAACCTATTCTGAGTGGTGGAAAAGCCAACTCTCCGTAGTGGCCGACAAAATCGACGGTCTGGCTGATTACTTGGAAGACCGCTACGCTGACGAAACCGACGGCATGGATGCCGAAACTTTTGAAGCC